>Ga0056128_1001735_pt1 | contig 24979 bp, 13 predicted proteins | sample WorMetLIZISLAND2_FD_71113 | JGI IMG/M metagenome (GOLD analysis project Ga0056128, IMG submission 71113) | Marine gutless worms symbiont microbial communities from Max Planck institute for Marine Microbiology, Germany - Olavius geniculatus... ... | reverse complement strand
GTGAATTTTTCTGCGATTTTTGGTTGCGACACACATTTTAAGAGTGAATTGCGCCGAAATGGCTGAAGATAGACCTGGACATTTTGCGCATGACATTTTTTAGCATAGAACGTACATTTTTAAGAATCTACCGCAATTATCTCGTGTAGCGTGAACACGGTTGCAGATAGGCACAGACATGCTGCTTATCATAACAAGCACTGGTGACAGGTTTTTTGGATTTATCAACATCGATAACCTTGAATGACCTTGAACCCTGAAAATATTGATTTAACGTGATTTTTTGGTGATTTTTGGCTGCGAAATAGTGAATTTCGGCGAAAAGAATGGAGATAGACTAAGATTACTTGCAAACAGGAACTGGTATAGGCTTTCGCGCGTCTCGTGAGCTTTGCTCAAATTACTTGTTGAGTTCTGTTAATCGCGTCATGTCGTTCATCCATAAGAGTACACTGAACCAAAAAACCTTTAAAAAACTCAAAATCTAAAAATTTTGTTCAAAAAATCTAGGTTTTTTTCCAGCCCTTGTTGTGGCAACACGGGATGGTAACTAGAGTAATTAGATTAGGTTTAACTTCCATGCTCCCTGCGAGCCCCAATGTTAGTTTCAGGGAAAATCCCCAAATTAAAATTTTTGCCAGAACAATTATGACCACTGCATGTTGTAAGTGGCTGCAATATCTCTGAAACGGTGCAGATATACCGCTAGGACCAGCATTGATACTGCTTACTAATTTGTAAATTAGCTTTAATTATAGGCCTATACCAAAATCAACGATAGACCGTAGTTGACCTTGAACAATCACTTCGTATTTTTGTAGCTCGTTGCAGGAAACATGCATCTGTGCGAATCCACTACAACAAAATTCGAATAAAAAAGACGCAAGTCTAAAAGATCCTTGTGCCATCGTTGGCCATCGCGCGATTTCCTTGCGAAAGTTGACCTGGACCGCTACCTCATACTTACTTAATATTTGGTTTAGTTTTTTGTTACTTATTTGTCTCCGGATAAATGCGGGTAGTGGCAGTGTTGTTTGGCAAAATGTTGGAATAAAGTTCAATTTGGATAGCATTTTACGGAATATTACCGCAGTTAATGTTGTTTAGCTTATAGCAAATTTATTCCACGCCTTTTTTCGGCGTAATTGTTCGCGACGAATTTGCCGATGTCGCGTGGAAGTTGGAACAATGGCTCATCAGGTTGTTTACATTGACCTTAGAGCTTCCTGTCGTCTTATTGGCGTCTTCGTGACTGCAGTTGACTGAATTTCATGGGAGGGGGTAATTTAGCATATTAAATGTCAGGCTGATATTAGTAGAAATTAGTTGAATGATCTAGGAAAAAGCAGACAAATAGTTATTTACACGGACTAAAGGCATTTGTCCCAATAAGTCTGCTTAGCAAGTTGACATATATGGCATATCACAGGAGTTTATCAGATGGATATTTTTTTCGGCGTATAGATTTCAGCAAATAAGGGTTAACTCAGCGTATTCATACTTAGCATATACTATGTTTGTAATTAATTGACATGGAAGTGGAACGTAGGCTCGTCAGTCATCAGGCATACAAGGTCTTGAGGTCCAAAAGTTGGATATGTATTCACTCTCTAAATATCTAGGTTTTCCGAATTTGTTTTCTGTATCTGTTTTCAGATGTCACAGTGGTACATGCATCGTCAGTTGCAAAAGGCTTATGTAAATTATCGCAGGGCTTCATAACGCAGGCAGAGCATACGAGCCAGCCATATGCCTAGCCAAGTCAGCATGAGACACCAGAAAGTGATCAAGGATGACAACGATGGATACGGTCATGCCCGCCAGAATGAGCAGTATACCTGCACGATAATTTCCAGCGGTGAAGAAGATGCAGCCGACGCTACGGGAACGAAGCACACAAATTCTTCAAACAGCGAGGGAGACTACCATCTCATGCAGCATGAAGTTCTTTACTCGTCATCCTGTGCCTACGAGGTTCTTGAGTTCCTTGGCCGAGGCACTTTTGGTCAGGTGGTAAAGTGTTGGAAGCGAGGCACAAGTGAGATTGTCGCAATAAAGATATTGAAGAATCACCCATCATATGCTCGACAGGGCGAGATTGAAGTCAACATCTTGCGCTGCCTTGGTCAGGAGAATGCTGACGCGTATCACTTTGTGCGTGCTTTCGAGTTTTTCAAGCACAAGAATCATACCTGCCTCGTGTTTGAGATGCTGGAGCAGAACCTTTACGATTTCCTGAAGCACAACAAATTTCAGCCGCTGCCGCTCAAGTATATTCGCCCAATCGCACAGCAGGTTTTGACGGCACTGGCAAAGCTGAAAAGTTTGGGTCTCATTCATGCTGATTTGAAGCCGGAAAATATAATGCTTGTTGATCCACTGCGTTATCCATACCGAGTAAAGGTGATTGACTTTGGATCTGCATGTCATGTGTCGAAGGCCGTGTGTTCTACATACTTACAGTCACGCTACTACAGGTAGTTGCAGTGTTATTTTATGCACAGAAATTACTTTGATTTGGCAAGCCTGTCACGTTGTGTACTGTATATATTTTTCAGGATTTCTGCCATTGTATCAATTGCCATTGTGAGCATCTAGATTTTCTCTTTTGTGATAAGCTAAAAGTATATTGCCATTAAAATATGCAGTATTAGCTTGTCTCATTAATTTACTAAACTTCAAAACACTGTTTATTTCGTAATCTTACTGAGCGTGTGAACTGTCAGGGCGCCAGAGATCTTGCTGGGACTTCCATACTGTGAAGCAATTGACATGTGGTCACTTGGCTGTGTGATTGCCGAGCTGTTTCTGGGCTGGCCACTGTACCCGGGCTCATCTGAGTATGATCAGATCCGCTATATCTCACAGACGCAGGGTCTTCCCAGCGAATACATTCTCAATGCCGCTACGAAAACCAAACGATTCTTTGTCCGTGAAGTCTGCGAGACCCACTATCCATTCTGGCGTCTGAAGGTGAGTGGTGTTATCTGTATATTTGCTTTTTATCTGCATCAGTGTCTACGACTATTAGTGATTGTAATCCCAGGATCCCGTTTCGGGATTAGGTTTACAGAATAGTCGCTGTTTTGTTATGCATATCATGAATGAAGATGTAGTAGGTTGACCGTACGGAAAATGTTGCAAGTTTAGGGAGTGACTGTGACTGTAAAAACGCAAATTACAGTACACAGAATGAGTAGGACTCTTAATGCGCATCAAATATTTTATTTATTAGAGGGCTAGAATTGTTATTTGTGTCATTTAACACTCAAAAGACTACAATTTTTGGTAAATTTTTGTAATCCTGAACTCCCGTGATTGGGACGCCGCCAATCTCGGGATTCGGGATTGGCGAAAATGGCCGGGATCCCGGGATTCGGGATCCCAGGATTGCAAACACTAATGGCTATACCCAGAGTTTGACAAATTGCATTCTGTTTTGTTGTTTGATTGTTTGCTTGTCATTATGAGTTTAGCTAGGAAATATCGTTTTTAAAGTGACCTGTTGTGTATATAGTAGGGTGCTAAACTCTGCTTATTGCAGTATAATCTCAATGTCACTTGCCATTGGCAGTTTGTGAATTAAAACCGTGATTAGTAGCGGCAGTGACAGTATTGTATTTTATTGTGCTCGGTGCTGTTTATCTCGCTGTTTGTGCGTATATACGAACAGTCACCTGAGGAGCATGAGACTGAAACGGCCGTTAAGTCCAAGGAGGCACGGAAATACATATTCAACAACTTGGATGATATGGCTCAGGTATGTGTTGCTCGCAAGCCAATGTAGCACTCTTGGCTTTATGGCTGTTGTAAATAACTTTGTTGTGGTCAGTGCAAACATACCATGTTAGTAAAAGAAGTAATGGTAGCTGCTGTCATAGCATGTATCATAGAAGGCTTTTGGCAAGACGCAGTGTATAGTAATAATGATCTCTGTTAAAAAGAGTCAGTTAAGTCACTAAATAAAACATAATTTGACAGAGTTCTTTTATTTTGCGTGCGTTTATGTGCGGACTTGTATCTGTAGCAGACCAATATTTATTTTTAGGTTGGTGATAAAAACAGGGTTTGTGCATGGCTCACAGCTATATTATACTAATCTAGGGTTGAGTGTTGTGGAATTGCAATGGTTTTGGTGACGGATTGAATGTTGAAGAATGGCCGGTGATGTCTTTGCAGATAAATGTGCCGACCGACATCGATGGCATGGATTTGATGGCGGAGAAGGTCGACCGCAAGCAGCTAGTGGACCTGCTGAAGCACATGCTGATGCTGGACCAGGAACGAAGAATCAAACCAGATGAGGCTCTAAACCACCCATTCCAGACAATGTCCTATCTGCTTGACTATGTCCACTGCACCACGTACGTCACTGACGTTTATTCTGCTGGAATCTTGCTTTTCTGTGTAGTGTATTTTGATGAAGGCAGCAATGCAGCTGACAGAATAAGAAAATAATTAATAAGTTATGTGAATTCATCAAAAAAACAACTTTTGGTTGGATACTGGTTATATGAAGCAATAATTTTGGCAATTCTCCTGTACGGTGCTAATGTATAGCCATTGACAGCAACATTAACAAAAAGACTGGATGTGGCACATCACAGATGGCAGAGGAGTATACTGGGCATCTCTTGGAAAGGCAGGATAACAAACATTGAGGTCAGAGCCAGAACCAGATAACAAACTCTGGACAACATACTGAGAGAAAGACGATTATGCTGGTTTGGACATGTTCTGCTTGTGGACCATCATTGCATACCACAGCAAGCACTGTACTAGCAGGTACCAGGATATATGAAAGGACCAGGTCGACCAAGAGTGAACTGGAGGAGCACAATGAACAAAGACTCACAAAAGATGGGGTTCACCTGAGATAAAGCAGAGGTGGCAGCTCTTGACAGACACAGATGGCATTGAAGTGTGGCCCAACGTGTCCAGTTGGATGTGGGATGAACTAAGGTCCAAGGTCCAAGGTTGGATACTTGTTGACTTTTTGGCAACCGCTGCTGCCTTCTCCAAAGATTGTTGTCTTTTTCGGCAAAGGCAGCAGCGGTTGCCGAAAAGTCAACAAGTATTCAACCAAAGGTTGTACTTTGATGAATTTAAATAATGGACTTATTAAGTTATCGTTACAACCTTTGAGTCTGTTCAAAAACAGTAATTAAGATCTATTTGGTGCTTACTGGCTGGACTGCAAAAGGACGTGAAGATGCTACTTACTCATGAAGCTGCTGCCTGCACGTCAGTTTAATGACATTTTAGTTAGGTCGGGAATTACTGATCTTAGTCGCAGTCTCTGGTCTTTCATCTTAGTCTTTAATTTCTCTCTCAGTTTTGAGTTATGTAACCTTTTGGTCGTGATTTTGAGATTGTTGTATTTTTTTACATTACTGAGTCATTTTTTGCAGTGTTTGGTGTTGTTCCTGGCATATTTCGTTGTCTTGCCTCATGTCTTTGTGTGATATCTTTCTTGTTTCTTTTTTCAATCATTTGTATTACATCTATGACACTGCCAGTTTTTAAGAAATGTTTAAAAGCCCATTTGTTTAAAATGTCATACAATCTGTAACTGCATCTGTCTATCATGGCCCTTTTTGCATATTGACAATAATTTTTGTAACTTGTTCTTGAAAGTTTTGCTTACGACAGGATAAATTTGTCATTTGTATTATTAATAATAATAGTAATAATTGAGCTGATTTATGTTGCTACTGCTGTCTGTCTCCACACAGAGCTAAGCAAAGCTTCCAGGCAATGGAGCTGTGCCATCGGTCCAAGCGGCACAGCATAACAGTTCCAAGTGGCATTTATGACCTTAGTGTTCAGCACCCGCACATTCCCACACGTAACAGTCACCATGCCGGCAACGCAGCGCCGGTCGGATCAGCCAATACTGGTGGGCTCATGGTGACCAACCTGACATCGGACAACAATAACCTCACACTGGCCCATCATCTCAACGCACTCAACAATCATGTATGATGCAGAGCTTTTTTGTTTATCTGATTGTAATTTTTTTTTGCCAGATATATATTGGGCACTGATTACAGCAGCGTTAATCTGTTTTTTTGTCATATTATTTAGGAACTTGGAAGTTATGAACAGATTGTGACAATATTGTGCATAGTCTTTCAGGGCCAAAAGACTAGAATAAATTCATTAGAGATCAAAATCTGATGACCTTTGAATGGGCTGTAATAAAAGTTGGCATACAGATCATAAAATTGGCATACAGATTGATTATTTTGTGACATACGGCGCTGTATGAATGTGTTTTGATTAATTGATTGATGGAAAAATCAAGCCAACAGCATTGTGTGTTTAAGTAAGTAGGTGAGGCAGGAAGTTGCAATTTTTCAATATTTAGCCACTGACAATTTCCAACAGAATCCTGCAGATTTTCGACCGAGAGTATTATGGGAGCTCAGAATTTTAGTTTTGGCTGTAAATTTTTTAAGTTATGCATTTTTACTCCTCGCGTGCTACGTTCCTAACGTAGCGAAGACGAGAGTATAAGATCAGTGTAATATTGAGGACCGATTGACCAACGACCGACCTCTGTTCCTGGAAGAGCCTTCCTGGAAGAACTTCAAACAGCCATATCTCCATAACGGTGCTAGATAGACACATGGTCACTATGGGCAAGACCATGCATCTGTCTACACCATTATGGAGGTATGGTGCCACAAATATAGTGGGGTCACGAGTTTGACCTTTTGGGGTCACGTGACGTGATGATGTCAGTTGCACAGTTGATGCTGTTGGCGAGTTCATGCTGTTGGCACCGCTATTTGCGGTGTGAAAAGAAAAAACTAAAAAGCATTTAAAAGAATACAGGAGAAAACAAGAAATTTGAGCTAATGCTCACGAGATGCGCGAAAGCTTATAGCAGTTCCTGTTCAGTAGTTTAGCTGAAAATTTGGTGTTCACGCTAAGTTAATATGCAAATACCAAATTCTCTATCTGGATCGCATAACGATAGTTTCATGGGTGCCACCTTGTAAATGATATAGACTTGTGTCACAGCCCAAAATCGCCAAAAAATCCATTAAAAACCCTATTTTGATGTTCAAGGTCATTCAAGGTCATTGATCTCGGTGGCAGTTGAAAGCCAGTGTACGACTTCCTATTAGTGATTAATAGTCCCATCCCCCTCATTTTAGCGCCCTCGTTCGGGGTGACCCTTTCAAATTTATGGAAAAGCTTTACGGTTCCTGTAGTCTTCCAGGCAGCCGATGGTAAAGATTTCATAATCCTAGCTTGCACCATTTTTGACTGATCCATCTGTGTGACGGACGGACAGACAGACAGAATTGCGATGGCTAAGATGCGCTGAAGGCAGTAGCTGCTTTCGCGCATAATAATGCGCTCGAGGAGTACATTAGATTGGTCACAATCTAAAATATTTCTTGTTGGACCAAAATTTTCTGACAAGAAGAAATTTTCAACAATTTTGTGACAGTCCAAAAATTATGGGGCCAGGGACAATTCGCCACTGTGTCGACCTGCCCACATCTCGGCTACGATGCCACTGGATAGAGCAATCAATTTATTGATTGATTTGATGGATTAATTGAATGTCCAGCTATCGTCTCAGATCCTGGATACAATGCAGTACCTACAGCAGCCTGCGGCAGCTCCCCGTCACCATGCACAGCCGGCTCACCAGGCTACACAGTCTTTACACCACGGGACGTCGGTGCCATTCGCCAGCAGTAGCGGCGGAGGTGGTACCAGCAGCCTGCTGGGACAGCACCTACGTACCGCCGCGGCACACCTGACCAATGCACCGGCCGGGCCGGGCACATTCCCTGCTCCTACAGCTACCCACACCACTACTGATGCATTCCAGCCCTCACTGTGTGAGCTGACTTGCCTTGCTATGCTATTGTTTTAACATTTTATAGGTAGTTAGTTAAATCGGTGCTGTCCAATAGCAGCTGTTGCAGAAGGCGTTACCACAGCGTGGTCTACAGTGTGCGGCAGAAAAAAGTAGCCCCCCTAAAGTTTTTTGCTGTTTTCTCAGCAACCGTTTAGCATTTTAATCTGAAAATTTACAGATTTATTTACTAAATTGTTCTACGGCTAGATGCCAAATAAAATTTGATTCCATTGAAGAATGATGATTTTTTAACATGACCGCTTACCAATTTTTCAGCATAAAAAATGTTGAAGCTATAACACCAGTTCATTAACATCGTTGAAACAAGTCAAACAACACAGTTAACTAATGATCAGGTGCCAAAATTTTATTGTCACTGTGAATGTTCGAAGTGTCCACCAACAGCTCCAAGCTCCAACACAAGCCTTCAGTCGCTTAATTTGAGAAGTCTTTCACAGTCTTGTCAATCGGTCCTCGTGGTAGGTTGCTCCAGATAACCTGAAGCGATTTCTTGAGTTCCGCGATTGTTTTTGGCTTTGTTTTAAGCTTGCAGTAAGCTCCAACATTGCACGCCACACATGATAGTCCACCGAGTTTGCATTCGGCGAATTTAGAGGCCATTGGTCTTTTCTGATAAAATCTGGACAGTGGCCCGCAGTCAGTTTCCTGCTCTGTGCGCTGTGTGTGCTGGTGTGCTGTCCTGCTGGAAGATGAATCCGGTGGGCAGCCAGCGATTGCTTGAAAAGAACGACAATTTAGTGATAATTTATAAACAAAATAAATTACTGTTTGCCAAAGCGTCACTGTGACGTCATCGGCAGTAACGTGGTAACCGGTTTTTGAAAATTAAATAGCATTTTTAGCTTAAACATTTTTTGATGCTGAAAAATCGGTAGGCGGTAATGTTCAGAAATCTATAATTTCGTCGTTTTTCGACAGAATCATATTTTACTTAGCAGTTAGATGTAAAACGTTTCTGTAAATGAACCTGTAAAATTCCATGTTAAAATTCTAAGTGGTTGCTGAGAAAACGGCAAAAAACTTTAGGGGGCTACTTTTTTTGCCGCACCCTGTATTTACAAGTCTTATTGACTATTTGTCGCTAGTTTTAAGTACTTTTGCCCATTGATGCATTTCAGCCCTTACTGTGTGAGCTGTGCAGATTATTCATTGAGTTATGAATGTATTTTGATTAAATTTTGCATAGTCGTTCACTCAGGGACTGATAATTTTATGATTTTTTTTCTATTCTACACGTGGGTTGCAACGTTGTGTGTCAATAGTCGACTCGTGACCCATATGCTGTAATTATAAGGCTGATTGAGGACGTCACTGTTTGAGACCGCAGGTGACTGTTAACGTGTTAACTAACAAGCATTATAAGTACACAGCAGGTATAGAAGGCAGTGGGATGGATACTTTGTTTTGCAGAACATATTTCCAGTTATTATTAGTAATTAGTTGAAAAAGTTTTATCTTTCTTTGTATATTCTGAATGCTATATTCACAGTATGTGCATGTGTGTTTTGCATGTATTAGATTGTGTTGCACTGTTCCGTTGTAGATATAACCCCGCCACCGGCACAGCCGATATCACTTCGACTTGACAACGTGCTTCCTGTTGTGAACCCACGCCACGTTCAGCTGATTGGGCCACAGGTCTGTAACAGGGAGAAATTTGACAGCAGATATTGTACAGACTCATGCTATTTTAGTGTTTGTGTTAGTGGTACTATTAATGTTTAACAGTACTATTAGCAGTAGCTAGCATGGCAGTGGTGGTAGTGGCAATGGTATTTATAGCGTACTTACACCGTCCCACTCAAGACTATCTGCCAGCAAAATTGTTACTTACTCTACCTCAGATGGCGCCAGTGTTGTCAGCAAAAACGTTCAGTGTTAGCACTCCTCCTAAACGTGAAGACTCAGCTTGGTCTCTTGTCATTATGCATTCAGGGGTCATCCATAAAGGATGTTCGCACTGAGGGGGGAGGAGGGGTCAAGCTTCATGCGGACAAAAGTGGACATGGGGGCGGCAGTGTTTTTTTTTTTAAGTGTTTTTGACATAGTGGCGCTGCATGACACAGTGATTAAACCATGGCTGATATTTGTTGTAGGCATCAGCTGGTACTCATTTTGTTCCTGTGTCGATGATCGAACCAACCAGCCATTCACTTTTGGTATGTACTGTTGATCTGTATAGGTAATTTTTCTGACTATAAAAAAGTAAACTTTAACATAGTTAATATCACGTTTTATGTTGATATCTAGTTGTGTCTGGGACCCAGGCGGGACACATTCATTTGTGTCAGGTGGCTGATAGCATTTTGTGATTACATTTGGCAGGTGATGCTCCGTAGCTCTGAGATGCTTGTTATACACACACTTTCAACCATTTTTAACATGTAAATTTTGCCCTCTGATGTTGTTAAGGTGCCATGACATCGTTGACGACGTTGGCGACCATACGATGCCAGAGAATTCAGTCTTCCAAACCCCCTATGAGCTGTGTTGGACTCACATAGCTATCCTTTTACATTGCACAGAAACTGTCCATATACGTCAGTTTCTGATGTCTTTAGCTCTCCTGCCCTCTATCTTTACAGTCACCACCAAATTCTCTAAACCGTGCCTTCTCAAGTCACGCCATGAAAAAGCAGGCTGCCATTGACTAATTTTTCCGTTAGCATTTCCTGTACTCTTACCTGTTGTAGTATTTGTCATTACTTTACTTTTTAACCTGTGATAGTTTTAGCAGCCTTCATCGGAACCAAGCTTTGTGTGGTTATGATGTGATGTAATTTGCGTGACGTGATCGGCTGAATGTGTTGGCAGGGCGGAGGCCGCCAGCAGCTGTTGGTGCCTGGTTGGCAGATGCAGTCGTTGGATCAGTCGCAGCATTCCCGCCGGCAGCTAGTCAGTGATGTCATCACACAGCATGACTCTTCCACCAGCTGGCTGCCACGACCCTCGATCCTTGACCAACTTCAGAATGCAGCCGCTGCTGCTGCAACTGGAGCACTGGTAAGTGTGGGTCTGCCTAAATATTAGGGCTGACAAAACTAATGATCAGTAAATTGTTAAATTATTAATGAATTAATTGCTTTTAATCGATTGGAAATTTCATTACAGTTTTGCACTTTGCAGGCCTTGACTAAAGAGTTTCTGTTCTGCATCATCATCATCACTTTTTTGGTTTTGCTTTAGTTGGCAAAAGGTAACAGTGACTGGTAGTTGAATTCTGCAGTTTTCTTGGTCTGTTTGACTGCAAAAAATGGCCAAAGTAATTGATGAATTTTTGGAGTTTGGTGGTATATTGTTATAATTGTTGATGTTTTGGCAATCACTGCTGCCTTCTTCAATTGTCCACCACGACCACCAGGTGTCACTTGCTGTCTGCCACAGCAACACTTAATGGTCATTCATTCCAAAGAAGGCAGCAATGATTGCCAAAATAGCAACAATACACCGTGTCTGAAAAAACAGTCAAAATTGTTTTTGACATATCTTTGTCAAATTTCCACCAATTTTGATAATTTTTGGCGTAAAGATAGCCAAGACGATATTATTATGTATGGTGCACTCATTTACCACCTCACCTAATTTATGTCAATGCACTACCGTGTGAAACACAGATACTCCAAATTGTAACATTACATGGCAATTATTTGTATCAGATGGTTCACCTTTGCATCATCAATTCGACAGAGGGTGTGACGTGGTTTAATAATTTTGAGGTATTAAATATTTTATGCTGAAAACAGCAGACAACAAAATAACTGGCTGATGAGCTTAAAACACGTCTAATCGATGAGTGAATGCATTTGATCAGTCGATCGTTGATTCTGCTATCAGCCGTTGGCGTTGCATCTAAGCCATTGCGTCTTTGTGTGCGGAGCACACTTAGGCATAAACTCTGATTTGCAGGCGAGTTTTTATACAAACTTATAATTCTGTTAAATAATTTACATTTTAGTGTATTTTGTGTCTAATCAACTCATTACAGCATTTACTTGAGACAACAACTCAGCATTGTGCAACAATTTGAAGCATCTATGTTTCATATGGTAGTGCATTGACATGAATTAGGTGAGGTGGAAAATGAGTGTATCTTAAATAATTTTGTCATCTTAGCCATCAACATGCCAAAAATTATTACAGTTAGTAAAAATTTGACAAAGTTATAACAAAAAACAATTTTGACTGTTTTTTAGAAACAGTGTATATCAAATTAAAGGTTATAATTATTGATGGATTTATATAACTTATTAAATTGGGCAAAAACTCTATTTGTGGCAATGTGTGGCTGGCCTTCAGGAGCCGCATGATCTGTACAGTCAGCTGATGGACCGCGAGGCTCGTCATGCACCGACCCACACCAGTCAGCAGGCTAAGCAGACGTGGAACAGTCTGCCAGTGGGACTACCTGTCAATCCTCAGCTGGATCTGGCAGCTGCAGCCTCTAATCACTCCACCGGACTGCCGCTCTATAGCACCTCAGCCAGACGGTACGTGAGTTCAAAGACAACACAAGCCATATTATTTTCTGCAATTTCTTTCTAGTCGGTATTAGTTCTGCTTTCATATCAGCGTACGTCTGCTGAAACATATTTTCTGCATTTCGCATTTTGCGGAAGCATGCCACATAGCAGCACTTTTTCCCAGGCACTTGACTAGAGTGAGATTATGGGTGTTTATAACACTGCAGACAGTGTTGTGAGAGGTAGCAGGCCTGACGAAGTAGGACATGAAATAATATATGTGCATGTACAAGGCATTGTGATGATTTTATAAAATCATATCCAGACCTCATCATTTCAGCCATTATCTGTCAGACTGTTTAACTGTTTTATTCTTTGAACTGCAAATGATTTGATCTTGAAGTAGCTTTGCTGCTTAGGCTGTTATGTCTGATTGCCTGGTTCATTGATTGATGTTGATCAGATATCAGCCAGTGTCTTCACCGCCACCCAAGCGCATAAAGCACGAGCGTTCACTGGTGGACATCGGGGGTCGTGGGGTCAGGCGCAGCGGTGGCTTGAAAGCTGAGGCAGTGCTGGGTTCAGCACGTCATCACAGCGGTCGGACGTCCACGCCTCGCAGTGTCATCGTTATATCAGACACCGAGGATGATGCTGTTGACATTTCCAATACTCTGTGAGTCGCCTTTTAATGTGTTCTGTCTTTTCATTGTCTCATTCAGAAAGATTTGTTCAGCAGTGTTGACTGTCAGAAATCTAGTGTAAATGAAAACACGAGTGCACGTATTTGCCGTGCCATAATGCTGTAGATTAGTATCTCAGTACTCCATTGGCTCGGTGTAGAGTAATTTCGTTGATGTTAACAATGATTTTGCCACTAGGTCGACCAATAAATGTTGTAATTTTTGTTGAAGTTGTAACATATGTTGAATATGTACAATATATTTTGATGGTTCAACCTATGAGTTTATTCAAAGGCGTTTGTTGCTGTTTCGGATGCAGGCCAGTGAAGAATCCTGTGTTAAGTCGAGAGGGTCGCTGCTGCAGCAGCAATGGCAGTGTTATTATCACCGAAGTTGCAGCTCGCCAGCATAGAGATGGTAAATCGGTTCTTTGCACTTACTGCTTTTTGTCTTTCAATACGATTCCATACTCCGCGGTGTATTATATTAATCTGTTTTTAATTTATATGATATTTTTTGCATAATTTCACTGTTCTTGATTTTGCTGTAATTGAGCATTTACTTGTCATCAACTTGGCTGGATGGAAACTGTGTATAATTCTGCTTCAATTTTGTGCTGTCGTATTGATGGATATGCTACTGGGTGTGCTAGAACATGTCTAGCTAGATGCATATTTCACTGCAGTTCTTAGGAGTGTATTTGCCATCTGTTTTCGTAGGTCATTACGGCTGCAAACTGGACTGCAAGTCGAGTGGAAGCCCGCGGGCGCCGGTGAAGCGTGAAATGAAGCCGCCGGCTGCGATGAACTTTTTTGCCGGGGAGCCTGTTCAGTGCAGCTTTGGAGGAGACAAGACCACCAATTCACAGCCGAGACGTAATGCTGCCAGGGTCACAGGTACTACGGACACGACGCCATCGGGACCTCCGCGCAAGTGGAAGCATCGACACATCAGCCGCCACTTCTCTTCCACGTCAGAACAACACCAAGCCGACGTGGGGCATCTTGCTGCAGTTCCAGAGACAACCGTGAAGGCTTACCCGAGCCCGTCATGGCTGGTAGCAGAACAACCTGTGCCGCTGTCGTCAGTCTACCATCACGGTCTACCGGTCGTCAAGAGGGGATCGCCAGCGCCACCGGCGGCCATTCTGCCTAATGACTTATCGAGGAGATTCTTGGCAGATGGCACGGATGTTTGGCATGCTGCATCATCACTGGATGTTGAGCGTAGTGCCATGCTGCGCAAGCGTCCGTTGGATGACAGACACGATGCGATGCCATTCGCGATGTCGCCAAATGTGGCCAGGTTTCCTGCTTTCAACTGCGGCATCACACCAACCGGGTATCTCATTCACTTGTGCAGTTCTAACTGTACTGTAGTTTGGTTTTTGTTCACCAGTTGGTTTGAGTGTTTTTGGTGATCTCTTAGCTTAAGTTTTCCACAAATGAAATTTATTTTTATTTTCACACAATGTGGGAATTACATAGAAATGAAAAATAACATAATATGTTAACGTTATGAGTAAATTATTCTCACTTTTGTCTTAAGTTTCTGTCAGTTTTTTGGATTGTTTGTAAGTTACATTTCTATTTTTTATTAGTCATTTCCATTATTTGTTGCTAAAGTTTTCTAAATTCTTATTCGTAGCTCACTGTGTACATACAGCCTGCTGTCAATGTTTTGTTTTCTGTTGGGCAAATGGCCTAAAATACTAGTCCTCTGTACTACAATTGCACTTTTCATGGCTTTGGAATGTTGAGAAAGTTATTTGTCAGATGAATAACGTTAAAGTCCAAGTCACGAGAAAAAATGATATTGCTTAAATATGTGTAGAATGTAGCACTAATTAATAATGTGCTGATCAATTGAAATGAAAACATCGCTTTGAAGTAATTTTATCGCAAATATGTTGTGCCAGCCGAACTCACTGGAACGTGCCATAAATACTGATGATGTCACTCACAGGACGCTTGGCTGACAAACTGACATTTGCATTTGAAAATACTAAATCCTTTAATTTTCCTCAGAATAATGTTAGATTGGTAGTACAAGTAGATGACATCAGAAATTTCATAATTGTTTGTTTGTTCACTACTACATGGGTGCGGTTAGTAAAATTAACGATGTGCTGGAATATTGTAGTTTTCAGTGGGCTAACTATTGATGAAAAATTTGGCCTTTTTGAGGCTATTTGGCCATAAATTAAGCTGCATTTGACTTCAAGGCAACAAAGCTAGTTAGCAGCTCTCCTGCAGATGACGTCACAGTTCCGAATATGGCCGAAGCCGTAAAAAGGGAAAAGTGAGTACTTTAAACATGATTTTTAGGGTATTAAAGTGTACTAGCAACCGGAAGATTAATGAATATTGACAAATAAGCATTTGATTAAGCCAATTAGTGCTTTATAATAGTTACGTAAAATGATGTGACTTGGACTTTAATAATTTTTGTCTTTTTCGCAGCCACGTGTGACCAAGTAGCTAGTTTTTTGTGAAGATGCGAGATGCTGTGCGTTGTAATGCAGGAAGGGTGCGTACCGGCATGACAGCCCGGAGGTGATGCAGATGGCACTGCAGAGGTCTCTGATGCATGACATTGGGCCGCCGATGACGATGCACGATGTACAGCAGCGCAGCCCTGCCCTAGCAGCCGTGGCTCCCACACAGCCACCACCGGCCCACCGCAGTCCAGGTCGACATGCAGCCCTCATCACTCGCCCGCCCCCCGCACACTTTCACCCGCTTCCGCTCTATTCACCGTCGTAACTGAACATACGAACGTGCCCGGATTAGACGACGTTCTACCTCTTCATTGTGCTAGCTCACTGCTGCCGTAACCCACAGACCTGCGCACAAGTGGCCAGGGGGTGCATCCGGAAATGTGAAAGGGGATCCCAGATGTACATCTTACGTACAATTTATCGCAAGTGTTCAAGCATTATTTGCACTTGTGGCCCATAGCGCATTACACCGTACATTTTTCACAACTTTTAGACAAAAAAATTTCGGATTTCACTTGCTCTATGGAGACGGGTGCAAGGACCCTTTAGATGTTCCCCTGTAATTAGTCATTTTTGCAGCTGCCCATCTGGTTTTGAAAGCAGTAAGTCCTTAGTCCTGTACAGTTTCTAATGACTTGGCTGTTTACCGTTGCATTACCTGTACGACTTTGTCACGTGGTGTTTTTCCGTCACCAGACTTTGTTGTTCGAGATAGTATTATTTGTGCTCTGTTAGTATTATAGGCTCTCTGTCATCTGCGTTTAATCATTAGCTGTAACTGTGTTTCTGTGGAATACTGTCGATGTTGTCGGACGATTTGCTTTTGCACAGTCGATTTTCTCATGTTTTAAAGATATTTTTTTTTGTTTTTGACTGATCATGTATGGAAATAAAAATGGAGTCACTTGCTGACATTGTTAAGTGTCTTGCATTAAAATGGAGGAAAGCTAGGAAGTTGCATCCAGCGTAATAAGCTGTTGAATGTTCTCAGTGTTAGTTTTGATTTGTTTTTAGATTTCCAGGTTGTGATAAGCAAATCAGCAAGAGCTTTCCATTTTGATTTAGCCGGTTAAAGCTTTGGGAACTGAAGAAGCCAGACATTTGTCGGCCATTTCTACCTTCTGTTGCACAACAAACAACATCAAAGCATCGAGGATTTAGTAGTCATTATCAGCGTTGGGATAAAATTTGCTGCTGTAGATCGTATAAACCGGATAAAGTGTGCAAGTCAGATAAAAGATTCGCTGGTTTGCCTGGTCGGGAGTTTACATTCTTACATAACAGTTTCATGATGCATGTCTGAACTCATTACGGCACGGTGCTACGGAAATATGCATAATTTTATTTTTAAGACTTAGTTATTAATTGCTGTCTGCTGGATGGATTGCAGCTAAAATTGAAATCACACCAGGAGTATATACCTACCCCTGCTGCAGTGACTATATCCATTTCCTTGGTTTTCTGTTTCTGATAGTATTATTTGTTGTTGAACCAGCACAGTTATCTGTAGTTATCAAGGTATGCCCAGTCCCTGCGAGAGAATTAATAGTTGTGATTCTTGCAGCAGGTTCTTTTAGGCTGGATTGGATCACCTGCCTGGTGCCATAAAACATGTTCAGAATGCTGAAGTGGAGAATGGTTATTTTATAATTATTATAAAAATATATGTGCACCTTGTATCGTGCAAAGCTAGTTATCTGTATTACATGTGCGTAGGCTTATCTTGGGAATATCATTTCTAGTGTACAAAAATATGTGGATTTTAATAGCCACTATTAGATTAACTTTTCTGTCTTTGTATCAGACTTGGAAGTCAGTATACGTGTATGTGTCTTTTGCCAATTAAACATCCCAGAAAATTAGTATTTGGACAGAACTTAACTGGCCATTATAATTCACTGATAAATGCACTGATTTTGAGCATTAAACAAGCTGTAGCCAACCGTCACCGTCTAACACCATTAACAATCGCTTTGATTTGCTAACAATGCCATTATGCCAAAAAGACTTCAGATCCCATGCAGCCTGATCACTTTCAGAGAATTGAGCCAAAGTCATGGAATTGTTTCGGTTGTCAACTTTGATGTTTGGGGATACGTGCAAGTTTACTAGCACAGTACCGCCATAGATGTGTATTTCCGCAGTGCATTGCATTACATTATTATCTGTTGTTGTTATGTGTCGCATTTGGATATTAACTCACCACTCACTTCTAGCGTGCATGCTGTGCGTAACTGCAGCATTGGGGTGGAGTGCCAGAAAGGTCGGTGGGGGTGAATGAGTAGGGTTTAACTTCAGTGGATGTTGGGGGAATTTTGGTGTTACCCCTATAGTCCCTTCCAACTTGGGGTTGTATGCTAGCTTAATTGGGTTGCCGATTCACAGCACAGCAAAAGGGATGAGCTTTTTTTCAGTGGAACTAGCTGTATGCGAAATCTTTGTCTTCAGTATAGTTATAGTCTGTGTTGCTTTCTTTGTTCTATACTCATTCTTTTCTACCTGTCCTTCATCACTGTAAGAATGCGACAAAGTCAATGTAATACATCACAGATGTTATTCGCCTAAATATGGTTAAAATTGCAGAATTATTGTACATGAATGAATTTTAAAGAAGGAATTCCATCCTGAGACTTGGATGATGCATGCTTCTAAACTGTTTCACCCTCTATGGCACTAATTGTGTTTAAAGGGGCGTGGTCACCAAAATTAACATATACATTTTATCCAATTTCCTGAAAGTGCAGAATTTTATGATAACTTTGACAGTAATATCGGTGCCCAGCGTTCCGTCAACACGGAAAAATTTACCTTTGAAGTCGACGATCTACGAAAACGACGTAGAAAACGCGCCGCCATGATGACCTGCTGTGACGTTATGAGTTTAGCCTATAGACGTCATGAATTAATATTCATGAGGTTATTATAGGCTATGGCCTAGCCTAGAATGATGACGTCGTCGGCTAGCTATTAATATTCATGATCTATATGGGCTAGGGTCATGACGTCACTGCGGGCACTGATAGATTAGAATATTTTGCATAACGTAATGTAATGCCGCATTTTGTTTGAATTCACGCATTAATTTCATATATTTATGAAGCTCAAATTGACGTATTATATATGCGAGGTTAAATGTCTAATTTAAATCTACAGAAATTGCGCAAGTGAGTTTGACTGTGGCCATGGACCTTTAATATTTTGGCCAGTATATGCATGTGTTAATTGGCATTTGTTTCATAGCAACATTTACATGTATATCAACTATGACTGGTGGATGAATATAGATGTGTATGTGCATTAAGTACATTGTATATTTTGATAGATATTAAGTTGACATACGGGTGCATGAATTTTCTTCAAGGTGAGGCAGAAAAACCCATGCTGTCTTTTTTGCATAACTTTGGCAAATGTCAGTTTTAGTACTTTATTCAGTATGGCAAGGCACTAGGCATAAAAATCCACAGTTTATCAAAGAATTGAGTAGAGAAAGACTTGTTAAAATCAGCCATTTGCCAAACATTATCACGAAAAGATAGCATGTGTTTTTTTGTGACTCACAGTATGTACATTTAGTATATGTAAGTTGCCATTTACCAATTTGGTGTTGTGCTTTTCAGTTATGCTTATTATCCTGACTACACTGTGTCCCAAAAAAGCAGAATTTTTTGTCATAACTTTGACTGGTCAAAATGTGCCCAATCATCAATCAGGCTTGCTTCGATTTCATTATCAGCCATTTTGTTGAATGCTATTTTGAGTGGATGATATTTAATACCACAAAATTGTTAAATCAACGTAGTATTCTCTGTTGAATTGGTGATGCAAATTTGAGCAATCTGACAGCATTGTGTAACAATTTGAAACATTTGTATTTGACACGGTAGTGCATTGACACGAATTGGGCAAGTTGAAATGAGTGCACCTCACATAATTTTATCCTCTCAGCTGTCCTTGTTCCAAAAATTGTCGCAAGTGGTGGAAATTTGACAAAGTTGTGAGAGAAACATTTTTGAGACACAGTGCAGTTGTTTGTGTCATACCTGTGCTTTAGTGACTTGGTGGCTGTGCGGTAAGATAACATGAGGACGACAGTCTTTCAGTGAAACCTCATCATCGTGTGTGCTTCAACTTTTAAACTGACGCTCACTATTATTATACCATTAATAGTAATATTATTATTATTAGCGGTATGCTGATTTATGTTCTGGTCACCAGTGCAGAAATGTGGCATTGGTGCTGCCGTTCTGCTTTTTAGATGTGTTGGATGAATGATCTTTAACAATTTTTCTCTTCCACAGCCATATATGACCAAATGGCTGTCTTAAGTAAAGAACCCTGCATAACATCGAACACTCTTAGTCTATCTGGTACTGCAAGCCCTTTTAGCCAGTTGTAATTTGCACATGTGAAGCTATTTCTTTGGAGTGCTTTAGAAATACAATGATGATTGATGATGATCTTCTTATTATTATATCTGCCAATGGAACAAAGTGAATTGGAGGAGATTTTGAGATTGGTCGATCTGTCCGTCCGTGTACACGAGTTGGTGGAGATGTGCACTCTAACGAGCGCCTTCTAGTTATTAATGTTATTATCGTTAATGTTATTGTCATATGGTTGGTGGTGCGAGTGATTGTGACCGAGTGTTTTGTGTTATTTTCACTGAATGATGGCTAAGATGTCTGCTCTGAAGATTTTTGCTGTTCTGCAGTTTAGTTCAGTCTTCTTCTAGATTGCTTATTAAGTGTTAACTGTTAAGTGTGCTCTGAACCAGATGTACTTTCAGTAGTCAAGTTAGTGTGCGACTTCACTTTTTTACTTAGACTTTTGCTGAAACTTTCGCTGAGCCTAAACTTCGGTCTAAGTACCTACTTAAGTCAAAAAGTGAAGTGATTTTGCCGAGGCTTTTGCTGAGTCTAAACAGTCCTACACGTACAGATAGTTTAGTAAATTAAAGCAAAAATAAATGCCGCAATGGCTACACAATGACATAAAACGTTGCATAATTATTTACGTCATTTGCATTCGCGGCGCAATTAAATAAGCAAGTCCAAGCGTAACTGGTTGATTTATTTTCTGTTAGGTTTACCGTTTTTCCGCCATTTTTAATCGTTTTGGTCTAAGTCAGTAGACTTAGACCAAAGTTTAGTTAAACTGTGGTCTAAGTACAGACTCTAGCGTTCAGCTTTAGCTTTGGCTCAGCGAAAGTCTTAAGTCAAAAAGTGAAGTCGCCCAGTGATTCCTGCATGCTTCTAGCATCCCTCAGCATCTTTCGTTATTGTAATCTTGACGTTGGTGCATCCACATTTTCTGGTTATTAGAATCAGAAAAAATGTACCGGTTGTAATTGTGCTTGCTTTGACATTCAGCGTACATTTACTGGTATTGTGATATATCATTCATAGGCGTCGCGCTGGTGATTAAATCTTGACAATCCACTGATACGCATGTTGCAATCATGGGCTTCTGTTTGAATTCTGAACACGACTAAGTAACTGCAGAGAAAAGCATAACACTCGTCATTTGGCATCCGTCTGTTATCACATTTCTTATCATAATTATGTCGTCAGTCTGTATGTTTTTTATTGTGATTACAAATGTTACAGGCCTCAAAAATTATTAGCTTTCTAAGTTTCATCCATATCAGAGCTTCATTGAACCTATTCCACAGTCACGCTCAGTCTGCTTATCTCTAGCACTATGTCTGCAGTGGTATAACGGCCAAAGCCTATTTTAAGGTTCAAATTGCCAAGCACGAGAGACATGGTGACTGCATGGAGCATGAGCTTATAACATGGGTCTGTACTGGGGAATTAATGGAATGGGTGGCATTTAAGACATGGATAAAAATAGTAATTAAGACGTGTTACAGCTGATGAATTATGACACGGAACAGGTGGGGAACTGCAGCTTCACTACTACCATGGAAAGGGTGTAGAATTATGATGACGTGGAATGAGTGAGTAATTATTACTTGCAAGGTTCCTACAGGTCAGGAAAAACTGGAAAAGTCCAGGAATTTGTGTGGTCAGGGAAAAGTTGGGGAAAATGATCTTGAACCATGCAAACTGGAAATGTCTGTGATTTTTGTGTCTCCAAATATTAAAAAGCAGGCAAATTTTCAGCTTCCGTTAAACGTCCAAAAGCTAGAAGTGTTTAGGCTTCAGAAGGCTTTGCCCCTCTGCCCCCCCCTCAACCAGGGCCTTCGTCGTTTGCACATTGCTCCATTAATACGGTTTCATTACCTTATGATATAGCGTACCATTTCAACATTGTTTCGATAGGGTCAGGGAAATTGTCATTCCATGACTGGAAAAGTCGGGGAATTTTGCTACAGAAGACCTGTAAGAACTATGTACTCGGAACGAGGAGGGATTCACTGATTTAGACATGGAAGGCGATCTACTCACCAACACTAGCAGCTAATTGTAATTTCACCTCATCAGTGCCCTCTGTGGTACTTCTTCCCTTATTTATCACTTCAGTAACACGAATCATCACACTACACAGTGATTTAATAACGGTCACAGCCTCACAGGATATGTACGTGGCAGTGAATTAACAGCATATTACATAATGATAACGCAGCAGTATTATCCTTTTGATATGGAATGATAATAAAAATGCCAATCAAAATGTCACAAAAGAACAAGCTCAATAACAACATGATGTAAACTCTATGAGATCAAAAAGACTAGAATTGATGTAAAACCAAACACTGCAGTGAGGAACAAAACCAATAACAGAATCTGCAAAAAACTGAGTAGTTTAATATATAGGGCTGCCACCTCCTCTTTTGTCAATCTGGGATGGGGTTTGTCTGTCAGCTCCGTTATCTAGTGGCAGCCACTGTTCACCTCGAAAATTATAAAGCATTTCTCAAATATAAGGCAATTATCAGTAATTTCAAGTCTCCTTTCCTCCACACTAGGCGATCAAAGTAATTGGCATCCCCACCAAAAATGTTTAGAGGGCATGCCTCCTGCCCCATATGAATTTAAACTCATGCATGTTAACAGTTTATACCCAAGTCCAGTACATGGAATTTATTCGAATAACACATGGACTGTGAAGTGTTACGTAGGCCAACGTTAAACATAGTAACGCCAATTAACAGCATTCTATGACTATTATCATTCTCATGATCTGTTTTACCTTAAATGGAACTTCTGGGACATTAGGCATCCCAAGGTGGGTCTTGCCAGGACGTGGCACAGCATGATGCAAATCTAGGACATGCCGGGAAATCCCAGAAGGTGAAAACCCTAATAATGATGTACTGGGCAGTTATGGAATCAGTAACTGCAGTAAAAAAGTCACAACAGCAGTCATGCTAAAAACTTGTAGACCACCCTTTACAGCAATAAGCAGAAAGACCAATCAACATCGAAGCTTGATCTACAAGCAGTGAAGCAGAAACGTTCCGCTTTTTACGCACGAAAGCAGCTATGCTGCTTTCAGCGCGTCTTAGCCATCGCATTCTGTCTGTCTGTCTATCTGTTTGTCACACTAGTGGATCAGTCAAAATGGTACAAGCTAGAATCACCAAATCTTCACCGTCGGCTGCATGGAGAACTCTAGTTTCAGGAACCGTAAAGCTTTTCCATAAATTCGAAGGGAGTCCTCCCGAACGAGGGTGCTAAATGAGAGGGGGTGGGCAAAATTTGCGATTTTTGGCCAATAAGTTGCTGTATCTCAGTAATGGTGTGAGATAGGGCCTAGGTTACTATTAATCACTAACAGGAAGTCGTACACTGGCTCTTGATTGCCACCGAATTCAATGACCTTGGATGACCTTGAAAGCTAAAATAGGGGTCTTTATGGATATTTTGACGATTTCGGGCTGCGAGACACATTTCAAGAGCAAATTGCCCCGAAACCAATTGAGATAGACATGGACAAGCTGCGTATGAAACTTTCAGCATTAAACGTGAATTTCGACGGTCCAAGTCTTGCTTTTCTAGGTTCAAGGAAACCTGCGCACGAGGGCATCAAAGAGCGGTACCCCCGTAAAAGTCTATTTTACCATTGTTGGCCAGTAACTGCTATAGACTTTCGCGCATCTCGTGAGCATTAGCTCAAATTTCTTGTTATGTACCGGCATCATTGCAATATCGACTTGAGACGTTTTCAGCTTCTCACTGACAATAAATACATCAACATACATTACACAATAAATCAGTGGCTGAAACAAAAAAAAACCATGAAGCAAGTCTGCCCTGGGACTTTGTACTGTTGCTGTGACACACTGAGCAATGTGAGATCACATATGAATACTGGTAGCCTACACATACAGTCATTAAGATATATTTTAAAATAACACCATAATGTCTGCACTAGGGCTGTCAAACTAACGTGTTAATGTGTTAATAACTTAACACGCATTAAGAAAATTAACACTCGTAAAAAAATTAACGCACATGCGTAAATTTATTTAATTTACTGAAATATGTAAAGCAACAGTTCCAATATTTTCTTAAACTGCAGTTATGTGACAATTGAATGAATTCAAGTAACCAAACTAGTTGCCGTTCCAATACTACTGTAAATAAATATTATTTAGACAAGCCTGGGCATGTTAATTAATGTGTTTAAAAAATTAATGCAATGCATTAATGCATTAAAAAAGTTAACGCTTCGACAGCTCTAGTCTGCACATAAATCACCATATATCCACAGTAAAACCATAGAATATAAAATGAATAGAATAAAATAAAATGGGACACAGCCAAAGCAACCACAAATCCAAGTTGCACGAAAAAACGATATTGGCTAAATATGTTTAAAATGTAATGCTAATTAATAATACCCTGATCAGCTGAAATAAAAACATCACTTTACATCAATTTCAATAAAAATACTGTTGTGCGAATGGAATGATGACGTTATGAACAACACTTTGTTTATAGCGTGTATTGCAGCGTGCGAGAAAGTTAAAACGTTATGAGCTGGCCGTAGCGTCGATGCAGCGCATGCTCAGAGGGGAACTAGCTTGCATTCCAGAAGCAAAGGTCAGAATCTGTCAGCGATTGGTGCAACGGAAAGGGCATACAGTCGGCCTACTTTCGGTATGACAGCGACTTCTATAAATGCAAGCGAAATTTTTTTCGCTCGGTACCGCATTCCATCGACGCTGCTAACGTTCAAATTCCGTCAAACGCTACATTGACGCTAATAGTTGTTTGTGACGTCACACTTTCATCACGTTAAACTTTATTCTTACGGTATAAAGATAGCACTGGCAACAGGAAGATTAAATAAATATTGACAAATTAACATTTGACTAAGCTAATTAATTATAACAGTTACGTAAACTGATGTGACTTGGACTTTAAGCCAAGTCACTTAACTAATGCTAACAGCAGGAATTACAACATGTACAGCAAAACAAAAACAATCTTACAGAATAAAAAAAAAAAAAAACTACTAA
>Ga0056128_1001734_pt1 | contig 24980 bp, 15 predicted proteins | sample WorMetLIZISLAND2_FD_71113 | JGI IMG/M metagenome (GOLD analysis project Ga0056128, IMG submission 71113) | Marine gutless worms symbiont microbial communities from Max Planck institute for Marine Microbiology, Germany - Olavius geniculatus... ... | reverse complement strand
TGTTGGATCTGCAGCCTGGTAGGTATAATTTATATTTATGTCCACGATGTCCATAGTCAGTACGTAGTTTAAAAAATTCATTTAGGTTGAGATCAGTCAATCCAAATACTAGTTTGTAAGATATTGGTAAAATATTTTTCGGATAGAGTGAAGAGGTCCGTTCCATGTATCGATTTCGTGTTTGTCTACGTAATCAAAGTGCCCAATTTATATTATTACGCACTGATTCACGATCTACTGTTGGTCTGGCATTTTATTTGTTTCTTTAAAAATTTCTTTTTAACAAGCTACGCAATGTGTGACTGAGACCAAGAGTCAAAACGCATCTCCCATATGTCGGTAACCTAAAACAATCCCTTAGAAGCCTTGGTGAAGTGCAGGAAAGAAGCTCGACGTGAAACGTAGTTAATAGCGAATGGTTAATACGCTAATGCAGACACTAGTCAACGCGAGAACGAGAGGGTTACAAATTGCCCCAGTTTGCCCGACTTCGGTGCGTTCTAAAGGGTCAACGCACGATCACGGCTCGCTAAGCTGTCAAAGATCCAGCGAGCCTCCGATCTGATCGACATCGAAGAATTGCAGCATGCCCACTAACCTACGCTGCGACGAAAGAGGAGATTTATTTCACTCCGCATTTTGACGGTCCAAGAACAGAAGCTGAAGGCTGCAGGCAACTTATAGCAGTCAGTATTGGGCCGACTGCAGATAATGCGAAGTTCAGTTTGTATACAAATTCATGTGCTTTGTTTAAAAAACGAAGAACATGTTAATAAATAACGGGTTTTCCGCACTTTTCCTCGCAGTACGGTATTTATCGTCCCCTCCCGGTTGTGTCGCCTAATCCAGACGGCAGCAACGTGTGCGGTCGGCGGACGAAATTCAATTTAGCGCGGCGCGTGAAATTGACCTGCCCCGGCCGCACGGGCCGTGTTCATTCAACCGACCTCCTAGCACAAGCGCTCCATCCGCGACCACCGCTAGGCTACATAGTGCTAAGTTACTACCGCACGAGTCGGGCGGCTGCGGTATTGAAATCGAAATAGACTGACTAAGTCCAACGTGATACTATAACGCACACAATCACGTCTGGAGCAAAAAAAACTACAGACTGACTACAGTATTCCCTGCATAACTTTTACGTATGTTTTCATAATCTTTGGCACGAATCATCCTCCTCGGTGTCCACTTTGCCCTCATATTGCTTACCGGACACTTCGGACCTAAGACACTTCGGACCCATAAGTGTCTCAGACATTTGTAGTGGTCTAATGGTTTTTTTTGACTAAAATTAAAGTTAACTACTTAGTTACGTGCATAGGCTTACGTCTTGTTGTGTGAGAAAATGATGGCTTGTTTGCGGAATCAATCTCATTTTGTAGACCTACAGCAGCATGAAACTGATTCAAATAGGCTTACGATATAAGATATAAAAACGTACATTGAATCGCAACAAACGGTCAGGACTGTGGCGATCGACGTGTTAGGCCCACCACAACAGTGTTTTTTAACCTTTTTGCTGCCGCGGAACCCTACACAAGCGTGAAGGTCACTCACGGAACCCCATGAATTGATCCGTGAGTCCAGCGACGTATGCGAGGATGAAGCTACAGGGTGTCTATGGACTCATTTGCCTAGCAGGGCACTGAGGGCAGAGCCGTCACGAGGACGACAAAGCAGACAAAAATGAACAATATGAAATTTGGCCACATTAGTAGGCAGCAGTATGCTATTGTATTCCAAACATGACGGGCGAGGCGGTCGTCGACGGCCGCTTAGCCCCGCCACCAACCCAGAAAATTTATCACGTAGACGCTTTTGGAAAAAAAAAACAGGCCTACGAGTCTTTTTAATTTTCCTTAGCTGAGTTTTCAAAAAATTAAATTAACTAAGTAAACGGCAGAACGACTTCGTAACCATAACCCTAATCAATACGTTCTTCTTTTCTTCTTCTACATTTCCGATAATGCCTTGGAGTTAAATAATGTCGTGCATACGAAGCTTATGTTATAATATAGGTCTAAAATGCAAATATATATGCAGAGATTTTATCAACAACAAAAATGATTTGGCACAGTGAGTCTATGCAAAAACGACGCGTAGAAACGGATTAAAACAAAAAGAAAAATCCTGAGTATTTCTACGACACTGTCTGGCGTGATTTCGCAAGCTAGGTCATTTTTACTGGCCGGCTGCGAAACCCTTGGCAGATGCTCGCGGAACCCTTGGGTTCCGCGGAACCCTGGTTGAAAATCACTGCACCACAGTCTATCGTAATAGTACCTGAGCCATGTGACTTGCAGTTTGGTGCAAACTGCCAACATCTCATAAGCTATGCATTATGTCGGGCTGTGCAAATATAGTTGCTATTATATGATATGCTGTAGTAGTTTTACGTAGAGATTGCTGAAAACTTTAGGTTGCATTATTGTTCCTGTTTAGGGTATGTTCCGTAAAGTAGATAAAATTAGTAGCTCGAAGTTTTTTAGTAATTAGTCGTAATTAACTACAACACCGTACATTTGTAACACATACCTAATGTCAGTGAGTGACAATGCAACATAACTTCTAATTGTGACCTTTATTAGGAAAAAGACGCATGGTTCCTCAAGTGTTCCACTTTCGGGAGTTTACCCTATACAGCCGTTATTCTCCAACACTTGTTGCTAGTAACAAAAAATATATACCGAAAAATAGGTCCGAAGGTACCTAAAAATTAGGTCCAAAGTGTCTTAGGTCCGAAGTGTCCGGTTACCTTCATATTAGCATAATTATGACGTCATGAAAAATTCCGTGTTACTGGATCTCCGCTCCCCGATAAGAAATTGAGTCAAAATTCCCAGTTCCAATTTACATGCACTGTGCACTGTAAATTAAGGTCAAGCCATTTCGAGTAGCAAAACAAGTGATGCGACTTCTTACCCCTGTAAAGAAAAAATAGCACGTCCCACTTCATGCTAACTAGTGCCAACTTACTGTGGCATTTGTTATTCTGTTTGCGCCCGCTACAAACATTTTTATAATAAAATGATCTACAACAGTCGTGCAGAAAGTTCCCACAAACTCCCGGCCGCGGACCACATTCGGTCGCGACTATACCGTGAAATTATGCGTCGCAAGAATTGTGTAAAAATAATGAACGCGATTATTATTTCTTAGTGCCCTTCCTGGGGTGCGTATTTGTTCCACGTTGAGGTTTGGTTCTTGAACACGCAAATTATCAGTAAAAAAACTGAAAAACGTCGTCCACGACTGCTGTACAAACTGTCCGTTGATCACTCTATACAAACCTTGAGGCAGACGCATAACGAGACTGGAAACGTGAGTCCGATGAGCAGCCACGAAGAGATTGTCAGGATCCATCCGCAACTGCCGAGTCCTGGTTTCAGCTCCTCCTGATCTTCTGTCAACCACAACATCACAATATTATGTTCATACAAACATCTTTATTTGCTCAACAAATAAAACATCCAGTACAAAATCACAGTCTGTTATGGCAAACGAGACGGACGGATAGCATTGTGTGATGATAACAACCGCCCTGCATGAAACGTAAAATAGACAGTTAAGAAATTATAACGCTATAATATCGTTACCTTGATAAATGCAGACAACCAACACACATACACACTTGGTTTGCTCAAGTCCACATAATAACTGCATTATACTTCGGTAGCCTTCCTTTACATCGACGAAAACAGTCAGGATTACAGTTTTATGGTTAAGTTAATAGGATTAAGATTAAGTACGCTGGGCGTGATCAGAATTCTTGTTCCAGCTGATGCGAAATTTCGTTATTGTGGGTCTATCGTCCAACGCACCACGCACTTTGACCATTGCGTCGCTGGCGTAAAAAGTATATACAAGGCCCTTCGTTGCGTGCACTGAGTTGGATGACAAATAAAACATAATTCCGTTGTACTGAAGGCAGTCCTAGAAAGTTAAGTAACGAGGGTGAGTCAGTGAATTTGAAACGGACGTACAGAGACGCATGTATGTCAGTCCCACACGGACACAAGCATAGATGTAAAAAAACGTTTTACTTGTTTTTGTTTTTAATTCCTGCCACGTTGTCAAATGTCTTAAACGTTTTTTTACTTTGTCAACGTTTTTTTTAATTTTTTAAAAACGTTTATTAAGAATTCTGTCAAGAACTTTGAAACCGCAGAAACGAAATAAGAGACCATAGATTTCTTTTATTTTCATACTGAGCGTCATTTCTAGCGTTGCTCTGTGGTAGTTTACTTAGTTAATCTAGTGATACTTGGTCTTGTGACCGCACTGTTAAACTGAAATTAAATAAAGTTCTTTCTGTCTCTCTAATCCTGAGCATACTGCACCTACGTCACTATACACCAGACAAGAGATTAAACGAATTAGGGTTAACGTTTTTTTATTCAACGTCTGTAAACGTTCTGTACATGTATTTGCTTTTTTTGGAAATTTTTTTCTAGAACGTTTTTTACATCTATGGAAACACACGGATGACGCAGAACGACGCATGCGTCAACGTCCGTCGACATGTCACAGAGTGTGACGTCGATGGCTACACGCCTGGTGGCCCTGGCCAACAAACTTACGCACTGCCATCAAGTCACGACAGCGACAACCAACTACAAAACGACGACGACCGGAGGATCGGCTACAGCAGCTGCTACACATGCAGCAGTCGTGACGTCACCGAGATGACGTCACTGTGATGACGTAAGATGGCGCCGTTCGTCGTTGCCGGTGCGACGCGTAAATCAAAGAACACGGACGCTGGTCGGACGATGTCGGGCGACCGGGCAGAGCCTTAGCCAGGCCACTAAACCCTTTCTGATCCATTTAAAAGAGTAATAAGAACGCATTTTAAGGTAAAAGGACACATAAACCTTGTTAGCCAAAAAACAGTAATTACTGTACATGCGTCAGTATAGTACTACCTGGAGATAATTTTTTATTCCGAATAAAATTCTGAAAAAAATTTAACCTATTTAATCTCTGGCCCTAAACATTTTGCATACTAGCCCGTTACCGCGAAATAAGCGCCGCCAATCCGACGTGCATTTATAAATGCGACGGCTTTGCGATCATACTTATCAGAGATTATTCGACGATAGCAGCAAGCTCGATGATGATTGCTAATGACCAAGCTGGCCATAGAGTCATCATCATCACCACCACTGCAGCAGCAGCAGCAGCTGCGGCGTCATCGATCAGTCACTGTTGACGGCATCGAGAGCTTATAGAGCGTCGCTGATTGGCTGCGTGCTTTATACGACGATCAACATAAACGATTGTTCCGTCGACGATAAGCTGTCAACGACAAAGACAGAGACAAGCACAATGTTTTACAGACCTGAGTCTGCATCATTATGCTCTGTATACTGGAAACGATCCGTGCAACCAAAGGCAGCTAGTTCGAACTACCGCATACCAATAACGAAACAAAACCGAAACAGGCAAAACAGTATAGACTAAGCAAAAAGGCAACCCCCTTTTTTACTTTTACTTACTCGTCTGCAAAGACGAGCTAAAATTGTCAGATACTGTTAAACAGCACAAAACGTAACTACATGTCCTTAGTGTCTTAAGAACGGCCACAAAACCATAAAATGTCTTTTAAAAAGTTTAATAAAGCAGGCTGTCGAAGCTGTAAACGACGCACAGTAATCATATTTGTTGGCAATGGCAATGAATGGATTGCATCGCTATAAATGTGTTATAGTACGTAGAGGCGAAGTTGCGAAGTGCTGTTTGCTACAGAAATCGCTGCATCAAAAGTCTTGTGTGTTCGGTAGTTCGGGTGATTGAGCAGTAATCGATCAGCAGAAATCAGACGTCGGTAATGCACGGGCGAGCTGCTGTCTAACGACATTGATGCCTCGGGCGTGCATCGACTGACCCGCGGCGAATGGCAGGTGGACGAACAGAGCGCCTGTCTGATGTTGTTTGACAGTTTGCTTCGTAGCACCACCGGGACGCATGCAGTCATGCATTGCGGCCGTCACTTGGAGTCACCGCGCATTCATCTACGCACCCACCAGCCGTCATATCGATCCAACCGGAACCGGAAAAGTCAGAGCAGAGCGCGACGCCGCTTGCGTCACGCGTCGCTTGGCACGCCGACAGACCAGAGCAGCATCCCCCAGAGAGACTGAGAAAAAGAGAGAGAAAGAGACGTAGGAGGAAAAAAGAGCTGGAAGCGACGTTGCATGGTGGGAATGCAGGAAGTGGAAGTTCCCCGCTGGGAGAGATGTTTTTCGGCCATCAAACCGTCACGCACAGTCGCACTGGCCGCACGAGCTCCTAGCATTGTTCGAGCACTGTCCTGGTTCGATTAAATCGAAACGACTCATTTCAGCTCAGCTGAGTTTAGCCCTCAGCTAAGTGGGCGCCCTTGCATTCACTGAAGTGCTTTGATACCAGCTGTTCGATAAATGGCTTGGCTGATAAACAATGAACTAAAACTATCACATTCGTCATCGTCTCTATTCAATGGCAGACAGCAGTCTTCATTGGCTAAGTTGCAGACGAGGCTGATATCGCCAGAGTTCGATGTCGTCCACAATCCACATCCTCGGTAATCGGCTCGTGAAAACAGAACGTACTGAACAATAAGTCGTTGATGAGGCGCAAAACCCTGCCTATCCAGAGAAGTCTGAGTTCTGCACTCTGCAGTCTTTTCGAAAATATAAGGCTACACGTGTTTGATCGCCTTTTTTCAACACAAATAACAGAAGCAACAATTCATATGTATTCCAAAAAACAAGAAAAAACTTCAGTACACTGACTGAATTAAAGTTTATGTGTGATACTGTCTCAAAAAAACGGATCCTGTGATAAGATAGAATTACTTTTTGTACGTTACCAACCAATCACTTTTAATTTGTATGTATCATTTTCCGTTTTCGGTGTATGCACAGTTTTGAACACTATACAGCTGTCGACTTCCTGCCGTGGCGGATGCCGTCGTACAACAAAGCAGACGAGGAAACTGGAAATTGTATCGACCACCAGTGAGCGGTGTCTGGAAATTAACTATTGATAACTATCTACATAGACTACGCTCTATTCATACTCTCTACGGCGCCAGTGGCTTCAATCCCTATAGCTGGTGGGCGCAGCTTGTGCCCAGTGAAAAATAAGAGGGAGGGGAAGTTTTGATAAGGTTGTAGATCAAAACTTCCCCCATATTTCTTTAATCTGCACCTTTAACAAAACTTTTCCCCCTATTTTTTACTTTTCCCCTATTTTTCACTAGGCAAACTACACCCTCAACAGAACTTTGTCCCTGGAGGGAAAAAGAAGTGAAAAAATGAAGGAAAAACTTGAGTCAGAAATTGAGGGAACCTCAGCCCAAGATTGGGGAAAGTTTCCAGATTTGGGGGGATAGAAGCTACTGTACGGCGCCAGCCCGATACAAACTGTTTTGTAGTCATCACCTACACGTCAGCATTCATCGATTCAGTAACAGAAACTCAGCCCTCTCTAGCGATCTACCACCCCCTACTGCTAAGAGTGACAGAATGGTTCACACAACGTTTTAACACTCACAGAAAGCAGAAACATGCAGCTTTTGTCTCATAGTTCCAGCCAACTATCTGCAGTTATGACTAACAATAAGAATCCATAAGAATCGCCATAAGAATTGTTTCATTCAACAGTTGGAATTGATCTGAAAAGTGATATCACCGATTTAAACGTTGTAAGGCTCTAAAATGACGAAGAAAAAAATGAAAAATGTTGCGGATTTGACGGAGATGACATTTATACGTCTGGATTTGGATATGCGATAAAACGTTGTCTGCTCGTCACACTCTGATTATTGCAAATTGCCTGCTGAACTGGAACAAGTGGCTATCAAATTTCGCTTGTTATGCAGCAAGAATCATATACGGTTGTTAGTGAGGATGCTACATAAAGCGCATATAATACGTTAATTCTACCCGCTGCGGCAGTAGATATCACAGTTCGAATTTAAAGCCAGGTAGAAAATGTCACGAAGTCATTTTGTGCATTTCATACAGCCACAGTTTTATGGTGAAATAAAGCTTATCGCTGTTCCGGCAGTGTGTCTGCTGGGACCAATATTTGCGCATGAATCGGAAATCATAGTTTCGCTCAGTCACGTAGTGTATGTACTCCGCAACCCCGTCCCAAACCCAGCCTGCTCTGACACAGGCAAGGGATGGACTAGCTATCCAGGGGATCGTCTTCGACGACCACATTTACAGCACAACCTATCGGGCGATACCCGGAAATAAAAGATACTTCACGCATGCGGCGTAATCAGCGTAATGGAACAGCCGACTGGCATCGTTTCGTATTACGTTCATGGAGCATTAACTGCGTTGATTGCGTGAGGCGGCGGCGTCGGCGCCGGCGCCAAGTTATTACCGAGATTCGTCCTCTGCTACAGCAGCAGCAGCAGCAGCAGCATGTGCGGCGGACGCCGACAAATTCTGCAGCCTCCGACCTAACTAGCTGCGTCATCCATCATGCCCGTCGTATACGGCCGACTGTCGGCAGCCTAGCCGCCGGCGATTATGACGCGCCGACAAACGACCGTTGTCACAGTAAAATGTCTCCCCTATGAAAAATCCGCTCGGAGAGAGATAATCACGGAATTGATATGTCTCCTCCTTCTAAGAATAAGAAGTCTCCCCATTATATATGGGACAATTTTACACTTACTGTTTTATTCTAATTTTGACTTTTGTTCTCATTTTATAATGTGTATTTTAGTGTATGTTTTTAGTGTAGGGCCTGCTTTAATTTTAGAATTTCATGTTGCATGTTTGCGTGTATATGTTTTTAACTGTATGTATGTGATATGCTGCCTTGCTGGAGTAATGAAAATAAAATGATGATGACAGGATCGCCCCCCGCCTCAGAAAAGTCCCCCCGAGCCGACAATTTACCGGTGAAAATTCGCTTCGCCCAGGCGACCGCCGGGCGGGTTGGATTTTTACCGGCAAATTGTCGGCCGGAAGAAGACTTTTTCTGGGGGCGATCCTATAATGGGGCATCGGCTTACGACTACTCGGGCGCGTTCCGCTACGCTTCGTGAATTCGTAACAAGACCGCACAGTTCGTGCATAACGCCGCTGCCGAATTTGCTTTGAGTACTATCGATATTCCACTCTCCACGCGCGAAACCAAAGACACGTACTGCATTCGTCAGTCAAGTAGAATGGTTTCATAAGCACTGCTATAGAATAACCAAAGATGCTTGCTTTCGCGAGGCTTGACGTCGAGTGGAGATGGTCGACGTAAAAGATTAATTAAGGTTACTGCGTACGGCTGTGACAAACGACACGGTAACTACCAGTGAGGCGAATAGCGAGAAAGTAAGTAAGTAAATTATAACAGAAAACCGGGACGTTGTGTGGAGAACAAAAACTTTCCGTCGTGGTTGTGGTCTTATAAACTCGAAGGACATTCTTGGTCTATGGGTTTCGACATCTTGATCTTGACATCTGTGGTTTTGTTCTCGTCAATTTCTTGGTCGCGCACTTTTGGTCTTCTGTCGTTCTGTGGCTGATCTTGGCGTAATTTTAAACTTGAAGTTCAGCATTAAGTAACAAAACGATCACACACCATTCACGTACTGACTAGAAACTGCTAAAAGAGTCTCCTTAAGTACGTGATCCAGATTTTGCAGCATGCCATCGTCACTGGCAAAAACGGGTTCAATAATAAAACCAGGCAGCATATGACCGCGGGATAAAGGATCGATAAAGCGGACGAGTTTCTTGCATACAATGAATAATGAATTGAATGGCGACAATGAAGTCGCACGACGTATAGCTACAGGTCTGAACGAAAACCAGCTGCAGGCTGTGGCACTGACATTATTTATGTTGCTTGTGCCGACCAAATGCTGCAAGATCGACGACGCATTAAATAGTCGGTTTCGTACACAATTTCTATAACGAACTGCAAGGTAGAAATAAGAAAAGACTGAGATGTTGGCGCCGAGTGCCGACATATAATATCCGATCGTTTCCGTTACGTTACTATAGCAACTGATGGAAATCCTGCCATTGAATATCTGTCGCTGAAATTTGTATTCGTAACAAGTTTACAAAATACAAAAAGCTTTAATCGATTGCGCTGCGCAGGAGCGCAGTGCGCATCGCCGACGCAAAGCAGCAACACGGTTTTATCCTTCATTCCTTCTGATCAGTTAGGCCTATTTGGTGGTTATTAAAAGACCGCTGTCTGCAGTGGCGTATTCAGGATTTGGCAAGGGGGGGTCATGGCGAGCGCGCAGAGGGCGAGCCTATAACGGGGGTCTAGGGGCGGAGCCCCCAGCGAGATCCAGGGACAGAGCCCCTGGTCGGAGGGTCAGGGGGGCGAAGCCCCCCTGAAGCTGAAACACTTTTTGCTTTTGAACGTTCAATGGAAGCCGCAAATTCGCCCATTTTTTCTGAAATTCGCAAACGCAGAAAATTACAGCGTCATATCAGATTCAATCCCACAAGCGATTTTAATCGCATATTGTATCGGTATGAAAAAAGACCATCAAACATTGCTGAATTTTGCAATTCTTGCTGAAAAACGGTAAAAAACGCACCTTTTCATATAAAGTCGCCTTAAAAAATTTTCATGGTCGGGCCAAAGGGGGCATCGCACCGTGGCCCTCCCCCTAAATACGCCACTGGCTGTCTATGTTTGTCTGACACTGTCTGTGCACATCAAGGACCAGAGCCGGATTCAAGCATGAGCAACATGGGCAGCTGCCCCGCCCCTCCTTCCCACAAAAAGGGGCACACACATTTAACATGAAAAAAATTATGATTTACTACAACTGCTTGGTAACTTCTAAGTGTAATCCAGGCATTTACTGACATTTTTCAATAACGAAAACGTTTTGACAATGTAAAATTAGGCCCATAGGATATATGTGACTCCTAACCTTTCAAAGTTTTTTTTCAAAGTACAGAATCATAAATGTCAGAATGATTGTTAAAACTGTTTCCAATTTTCAACGAATAACGATACATTTGAAGCCGTCTTCGTTTTAGCCATAGGCTTAATTTTGTCAAATTTGTACTAGTGGTGTAGACAATAAGGTCCCAGGCCAGAATCTCAGTTGTTTGGTTAGAAATAGGCTAGATATTGGGGACTCAGAAAAATAATAAATTGTTCGCATACTTTAAGGCTGTAATGCACCCAATTTGATTTCAGCTGGCTCCGTCCCAGACCCCGTTGGCCCGAACTCACAGCATTCCCTCAAACCTCTTGGCTAAAATTTAGGGTACGTCCTACATCTAAAAAAAGAGAAGGGAAAATAGGGAGAAAAAAGAAAGGAGTGGAAATGGTGGGAGGGGAGTAAAAGGGAGCCGAGGCTCTCCAAATTCACATTTCTGTTTACGCCACTGATTTGTTCTAGTTAATTATTTTCATGTTACTTAAAAATTAGCTATACCAGTAGCTAGGTGACTAAGTTTATTTATCTTTTGAAGTAGTCAAATGGTTGCGCAACTGAATGAAATGTCAGCCAAAGTGTCAAAAATGTTTAAAAAATGTGTTTTAGGCATTACATGTATGTTAATTAAGCAATCACATCGAACTAGATAAAAAAGTGATATTTCGCTGGTTGTGTTTTCTCCAGGTAGTGCAGAAATAAACGGTGGGTGATGTGGGTAACTAAATGGTCATTTGTTGGCAAGTTGTGTCAGGAATAACTGTACCAAAAATTATCAAAATCTGATAGGCCTACAGTCAAGAATAACGGGGATGTGTTTTTTGAGACACAGTATATTTAGCGCCATGGTAACGTGTCGCGTGACGCAAAAGCAGATCGTAAACATAAACAACATCGCTCAGTGTGAACTGCGACAGCAAGCCGCTGCTGTATTTAAACTCAGGTTAGATCAGGTGCCGTTCTGCGAAGAACGGTAGGCGACACTTTCTCCAGTGCTGTTTGAAGCTAACTGGAAAGAGAGTAAATAAAATACGATATTTCGTGCACAGCTATACGCTTTGAGTGGTATCGTCGTCCAGCGGATGGCTTGGTGCTTACTTTACGACGGGACGAGGCCTGGCTCCAGCATTACGACTGCATGGACCGGTGGCGCGTTGTGACAGTTTCGCCAGTCAGTGGTCAATGGCAGTCGGTGAAAGCGTGCAATTTGTGAGCTGACGGCAGCGCCTTGACTTGCCATCGCCCCCATGATTGACAGCAACACACTCCATCTCCACTGTCATGCTTGTCGTCGTCTCCTCGTCTTGGAGCAGAAAATCCGCCGTCGTCGTCATTAATACGATGCATTATTCATTTAATACGACCGAAACCGGTTCCCTTCATCAGTCTTTCCTCGCTTTCCTCTCCCCACCGCACCGCGCTTATATGTATACGCACCTTCAGTTAAGTGCAATTGATAAGCCTATGCTTGCCGTTAGCTCTGCTGCTGTATCCACAGGAAGCAATATATGCACCTGCCTCACTGCATCACTTGGAAATGGATCAATAGATAGGCTATGAACAGCGGGTGATATCGATACAATTAGCAAACGCTCAACACTGCGAACAATCAGATTCAATCGTATGATTCATATCGATTTAGCCTATCTGAATATATCGTAGTTGCAATAAGTGCTTATATTTGTTGTAGCCTACTTTTTTTACAAAAACGAGTTTCGAAACGTTGTCTGAATTTTTATTTTAATGTTGATGTAAAAATAATAAAGAATTTTGTACGTAAATCTGAACACTTATGTATCGTAACAAAAATGTCAAGAGTTCCGAAACATGGGATTTAGTCAATACTTTAAGCCAGAAGTAAAAAAAACAGGTCAAGTATTTATTTCTTAAAACGCTTTTTAATTTTTTTTCCGTAAAATGCATATTTTTGTGTTTCAAATGTTTATAATATTTATAAAATAATTCTTTGACATCTACAGTCTTTTGCAGTACTCTTTTAAAGTTGCTGACAAAAAGTTTCAAAAATTTAAAAACAAACCAAAGCGTAAAATAATCATACATTGTGTGAATGCTCCCAAATAACTTTGCTACTTTAATTGTTTAGATTTTTTTATTAATTCGTTGACTGTTACAACCGTCTGGTAATTTTTTTTTAATTCTTTGAAGTTTTGGAGTAAAGTTTTAGTCCTAAGAACAAAACAAAACTTCGGACATGTCGAAACGTTTTTATTTGCTAGATTGTGATACTGAACATTTTTATGTCGTGTTATCCAACAGACATTCTCATTAAAACGTTCAACAATAACAACAGATCAAGCCTTATTGAAAATTCAGTTATTTGACAGCTATTTGTTCGTATCGGATATACACAAATTACAACGTAAACCAATAATTTATGTCATGATAGACATAACGTAACATGGGGCACAATAGATGCACGTGAATATGCCGCTTGTTGTCAATACAATACAATCAACATGGCAGAAGATTCATTTATAACGTCTTATGTATGCGTGCAGCGTATTCGCATTTACATAATTTTGTATTTACTACGCGGCCATTCTCATCCTTATCCTGACCACGCCATGTTATGCATCGCGTGCATTCTTTTTATCCGCTCGATCGCCAGTTCTGGGTATACTCGCGACAAACGTTATTGAATATGAAAGCATGGCAAGTCGTTGATGCTAGCAGCAAGCCATGCACGTAGTATGACATCGTCAGGCTCAGATTAACTCAGCACAGGTTGACTAAAATGTGAGTAAACAAATAAATAAAACATGATTTCATATAGCGCACTTTGTCGGAAGATACCTCTAATGTAAAACCTAGAAATAGCTGCGCGGATATTTCACGTTCGCTGACAAAATGGCATTTAACAGCTGAATCTCCGGTCGTGTGGTGTTGCTGCCGTGTTCGCGTCAGGTGAACAAAGTCAACAGCTTTACCAATACCATTCACTTAGTATCAGCAGTTTGGTGCTTCAGGAAGTTGACAGAGGGCAAAAATTTGCAGTTTTTTGACAAATTTCTTAAATACTCAAATACGGTGTTCAAAAATTCAAATTTTCCCTATATTTTCCATAGTGAAAAAACTTTTAGTCTAAATTTTCTTTTTTTCTTTTTTAAATTTTCGACAGGCTAAATTTAGAAGAGGTCAGGGCAAGTATCCCCTGTCGCAACGCTAGTGTTTAATATACAAAGCCTTTTGAGATAAACGCGTTCCGTATTTGCCATTACTATGAAATAAAATGCACGGTTTTTATGGAGTTCGTTTTCTGTTCGTGTGTTTAATTCTAGTGCACTGACGTCCGCTTCATAAACACGTTCCATTTTTCTGTGTAGGACTATTCGCGTCATGTACATACTCCTTACTTAGTCTATAGAGTAAACAAATAATCTATGCCGTTTGCTCACATTTAACTGTGAAACCACTGAAACACTGATATGTGAAACCATAGTAGAAAGATTCTATACTATTCTGTATATACAAACTGCGTCATACCAAATTTTATTACTCGGCGCGTGAAATATTAAAAAGCAGATTCTACTTCTGTTGCTATACAGCTTACTAATTGGCCCGCTATCGAAGCTAAGGCTCGAATTCTACCCGTTCTGATTTGTTGTGGACTTTTTTCATAACACGCTCTACAGCAAATCCACAACAAATCGCAGTAATGGAGTTCGAGCTTAAGCCGATATAACATAACAGGATAAGCATCTTTTATCTCTGCGTATTTAATGTTATTAACTCTTCGGTCCACGGAAACCCTCGACCAAAGGACTTCACTCGCTGGAAGTACCTTATTTCACTTTATCTGGATTTCGCCGACTGCAAATGGTCGGCTTACTCTGTGTCTAACAGTCGAATGACGTCACAGAGTCAGTTAGTGCACCCTCCACCCATTCGACTGACCGACGACTTGCGTCGGACTAAAACGATTGAACGAAGACCGTTTTCTGTCTTTGTTAGTCGTAAGTCGCAACCGATCGGCACACGACGCTGCGACGACTCTCGACCGGGAACGATGATACAGTGATGCGCGATGGTTTGAAAATACCGCCCTATACCGACATACCGCGGTACCGTACATCGGTTTTGTTTAAACAGTCAATTTCCTGTACTTATCAAAACAAAGGTTAAACAAAGATTTTTAGACGAACACCTTTCGAGATCACTGAAACGTGAAACGAACTATCGGACACTAAATGTTATTTTTGTTGCCGAATTAACAATGTCAAAATTTTAAGGTAAGGTAGTGTCAGTATCACAGTGCTGTTATTGGTGCAACGTTTAAAAAGTTGACAGCTTTTATACAAAATACGACTGCGGTGAAAAAAACGTGACAATGAAGGACATGGAAATAGCGTTATCTATAGAATACGATGCAAGAAACAATTTGTTTGCCCTATATCGAGTTACGAAAAGTTCGCGATAGCGTGCATCTCTACGATGACGTAGATGAGCGAGTGAGACAGCTGGCTTACGGTTCAAGGATGGCGTCCAAACGCCGTAATTCAATTCCAGTTTCCAGAAGACGCGCCAAGCCAGCAATGCAAATTTTATGCGCGCTTTTAGGATTGACCGCGAGCAGCGCGAACTGTTACTGTTAGTATATCGACTTTCAACTTTTTTCTAAGTATAAAAAAACGTTAAAAAAATTCTTGAACAAACAGTTGTGTCCGCACGTCTTGTACTGGCATGTATACGGTCGTCCGCCTAGTGACGGCTGCACAGTCCCGCCAACTTTACACCGGCTAGCCGTAAAGACGCGTACACAGCGACGTAACTGAACTGAACTGAATTGACATGGTTCAGTTTTTGACGAACTATAATGCATTACAGTAGGCACCGTCTAACGGCGTCGGTGATCTATGTGACTACGCTCACGTACGAGTCAACCAATGACCAAAATATACTCGCCCTGCTTGCTTATTGGTCAGTTCGTCAAAAACTAAACCGTGTCAGTTTAGTTCAGCTACGTCACTCTGCACCCGCCATAAGTAACCGTTTGAGCGAGATATGCATCATTTTCGTACGGACCTAGAACTTTTCAGCTAAAAATTGGCATATTTGTTACCTGTGCCCTGGAGAACATTCACAACAATTTTGATTTTTACGCTGTTTTGTTTTCGAGTCACAGGCAAGAACCGTAATGTGGCTTATTAAGATGGCCACATGGAGCGTCGCTTTGCTTAAACTCTATTACTCTGCGGTGATATTTGAAATTTTGTTGTCACACTGTCAATTGATGATATCGCACAGAGCCGACATAAGACAGATAGGTTCTAGCATGATTGATCGCAAGAAGTCATTTTATTTAATTACCAGAAGCAGAGCAGGAAGCTTCGTCAAGATGTCTGTTTTATCTCACAGAGTTAAACTGCAACACATTTAAGCTCATCGCGAGAATTTTTGGCGTTATAATTGCTGACATTTGGGGAATACTAAATAAAAACTATTAAAATGCATTAAAATGTCCAAATTAAGGCAGAACCCATAAGCAAGATGCTGCAAGATGCACCTCCGTGGATAAAATCTGGAGAAAAGCTAAACATAATGAGCCAACGCGTGAATTTGAAAAAACATCTCAGTCTGATTTACGGCAATAAAAAATTAGAACTTGCAATGTAGTGTCAAGCTGAAGTGCAAGTGTTGCAGCAGTATTCGTTGCACGTAAACAATTCGACGTTTCTTCTACAACTTTGTAGTTATGTTATTGCCGATTTATCTCACTGCTTTAACTTAACAGACATAAATATAGCACTACGCTATTTTGCACAATGTAGCAGTTGTTTTGTTGCACAGCTAGTTGCTGCTGCAGCACCGGTAGTTGTTGCAACAGTCGTTTTTTGGTTTCTTGCTTTTATAAATTTTTTGACAGCTCTGTAATGTGTTATACAACATACACTGTCTATGTCTATTTTTCTTTTTAGTAAGTAGTGGTGTGCCTTTTTAAGACTACAGGGTGCGGCAAAAAAAGTAACCCCTCTAAAGTTTTTCGTTGTTTTCTCAGCAACCGTTTTGTATTTTAATGTGCAATTTTACAGCTTTTAAAATAAAACGTTTTACATGTAATTCCCAAGCAAAATTTGATTCTGTTGAAAAATGACGAAGTTATAAACATTTAACATGACCGTCTACCGATTTTTCAGCATTAAAAATGTTCAAGCTAAAAATGCTATTTAATTTTCAAAAACCGGTTACCGCCTTACTGGCGATAGCGTCTCAGTGACGTTGTAATAAACAGTAATTTATTTTTTTATAAATTATAATTTAATTATCGTTTTTAAAGCAATCGCCGGCTGCCTACCGGGTTCATCTTCCAGCAGGACGGCGCGTCAGCACACACAGCGCGCAGCACACGGAACTCGCTGCAGGCCGACTGTCCAGATTTCAAGGCAAAGAACCAGTGGCCTCCAAATTTGCCGAATGTAAACCCAACAGACTAGCGCGTGTAGGGCGCAATGTTGGAGGCTGACTCCAAGCTTAAAACAATGTCAAAAACAATCGCCGAAGTCAAGGAAGCGGGTTCTCTGGGGCAACCTGCCACAAGAACCGATCGACAAGACTGAAAAACTTAACGAAGTAAGCGACTGAAGGTTTGTGTTGGAGCTTGGAACTGGTGGTAGATACTTCAACACTCACACTAACAATAAAATTTTGGCATCTGATAATTAGTTAACTGTGTTCTTTTAACGATGTTATTGCATTGGTGTAATAGTTTGAACATTTTTATTGCTGAAAAATCGGTAGGCGGTCATGTTAAAAAGTCTATAACTTCGAGGTTTTTTAACAGAATCACATTTTATTCGGCAGTTGGATGTAGAAGATTTTAGTAAATCAAAATGTAAAATTTCAAATTGAAATTCCAAACGGCTACTTTTTTGCCGCACCCTGTAGTTCCAAGTGTTTCAGAGTCGGACATTCCTATAGACTGTCATTATTATTGCTGAACTTAGTCTCATTTCTACGTACATTTCACGCGTGTTTGTCACACTGATAACGCTTGTGTCCTGCTCTTACCCTGATAGTGGTAGGATGCCTTTCGTTTCCTGGCGGCGGCGAATGCGGCGGCGTGGCGAGCGTACTCGCTATCCACGGTGTCGCTGTCTCCGTCCTCGCCGGCAACGTCGCCCTGGATGCTCACGTGAGGGTGTAGCTTCGTCGCCGCCATGGTCTCACCGACAGACGCACGGCCGACTTGGAGGACGCAATATTCCAGCTGCCGGGTCGCAGTGCATTCAGTCGTGCCAGGGCGACGGCGCCGAGGATATTCGCAGAGACGTTATTAGACCTGTGACGGTAGAACTGCTGGCGACTCTAGCAGCGACGAAGTACGATGGAGCGCGCACGTAGAAGCAGCAGCAGCAGCCGGTCTGACACACGTTGTTATTGGGTAGCTTCTGCCGGCGACTGATCCTTCTGTCTGTCTGCCGTATCGACACGTATCGGTACCCAGCGACACGGCTTGCCTGCTGTGCTACGGCTTCGTGAGGCGGTTGCTACATTTGCGACAAAAACTAAAGCACAAAACTAAAACAACGCTGCACGCGACTCGCATTCGATATTGTTTTTGTTCGGTTTGTTTTTATCACACATGGACTGATTTCACGGATCTGTCGACTGTTCGCGGATTTTCATTGCTCGCAGGTTTTTCGTTTAAGTTTCTGCTTGTTTCGGCTCTTCTTATTTTCTCCTTTTTTAGTTTTTTGATCTCAGTCTTTTGACTTTGACATAACTTGTCCGTTTCTCGATTTTTCGATTTTTTTTCCTGCGGTACGAGCTGTTTGTTTCACTTCTCCCATTTCAATTAATTCAAAACAGTTTTAATTGTTTTAGTTTATGTGCCAGATTAAACTAGATACAACGACTGAGGTTGAAGATCGCATTTTTTTCTAACCCGTTTACATTTTGCGCCTTTGGCCGGGATGATTTTTTCCGAATTTCCGGAAAAGCTTTACGGTTTCTAAAATTACTAAATTAGAGCTTTTTCTGAACTAACAGTGAAGGTTTCCTGATCCTAACTTGCACCGTTTTGATACAATCGCAGAGTTGACAGACGGATAAAGCAGACAGATAGACGTCTCGACGATAGCTAAGACGCGCGAAACATTACATGCTGTCGCGCGTAATAATCATGATAGGGACCTACATACACGCAAAACGATACTAAAGAAAAAGAGGAGCAAAAAAATAAAATGGGTGGAAGGGGCGGAAAGGGAAAGGGAAATGGAATTATGTCATCATTACGAAATCGTGCGAAGGTAATGTTCCAGTCTGTATCCAACTTGATAAGAGTGATCAATGACATTTTGCGTGTTGACGCGCCGTTAGGACAGCGATAGCTCACGAACTCGGTGTAATTAGGATTATACTGGCATCAGAGAGGATACCCGGCACCTGCGCTCAACCAGCACGTCTGGCCTAATCACGACGGCAGCTCTATATCGCTGATGAACCACAAAGACTCGCTTTAATGACGGTCTTCGGCAGCATCGCAGCGTATCGCATTATTAACATCGTCTTAGTAACCAGAGTACCCTGGGCCTGCTGTTCCACTGGCACCTGTTTTTGGCCGACCGTTCAGTCAAGCCTTGGGTACGACGTGTCTGTTCGTTTGTCCGTCGTCTGTAACGCATGTATTGTGGCTAAATCGTATGTCGTAGGGGTTGGCGATGGCACAGTCGGATAGGGCGACAACGAGTTCCTAGCAGCTGTCAATAGTAACCATGTCGCTATCTCCATCCTGCAGCGGTTTGGCCGCAATGCAGTTTCTGCCTGCAGCAATCACCCACGTGCGCCGAATTACCGTATCTTATCTATAGAGTTGATTGTAGCGTTTGATATAACAGCGTCACCATAGCGTGTATGGGACTGTAGTCATTCTTGGAAATCGCTTTCTTTCCGTTACCGGAAGTCCGAGCTGGCCCTTCGGATATGGGTGGAACGGTCGGTACAACCTAGCGATAACTATAGTATAGGCTTTTTGTTTATATATTTTATTAAATAGCACATCAGCATACGTTGATATAATAAAATAATATTATATTATATTATTAAACGCGGCGTTGGAAGGACAGTGAGACTAAGATACACGTAACATTTCACTCGCTCTATTTGGAAACAGACTTGTTCCTCGAAGCACTAAAGACATCAAGCTGAAGGAAGTTACGAGCGCTGTTGATATCCCTATGGGCACCGCACCAAGACGTGTGAATTATTGGTTCAGCGAAAGACGCCGAAGCGTGTCGACGCTGGTGGCCCGTTGCCGGTCGGTCGCTCCCCATCTGTTCGTCGTACCCGTTTCTACAACCGACCGCGCGGGATCCGCCAAATAAGCGCCGACGACGACGCCCCTAATCGATCGCGGGGCTGGGGCTGGGGCTGGTGCGTCAGCGCAGGCGATGGATTGGCACGGCGACGCTGCATGCTGATCAGAACGCCGCTTGGCTGCAGTCTGTTTGGCCGATCGAAAGACGGACTGCCACCGGCACCGGTGCTCGTCCGTCCGATCTTCTTCGTCCCCATCCGTCAGTAGCCTGCAGTGTGTCGGCCCGATCACCGCCGACGCCGCCGCCGCCGGTAAGGCTTACTGATTGTGATGTTGTCGGGACTTCCTCGCGACCCCTTTCCACGACACAAAGATGAGGGCGACGCACCGTACAGCAGATGATGCAGCAAACTGATAACTGGGACCCGCATACTTGCTATAGCGACGCTCACGCGATCAGATTCGTGACCGCGAGCGCCCTATTATCTCGGAAGTGGCAGCTGATTGGCATGAGCTAAGCAGCGCACTGCCCACGCTAACAAACAACTGGGCCCGCGGTACAGTGTGCCACCGCTCCAATCAGCCACAGCAGGCCTTCGCCATGGCTGTGCCTTCGCTTTGTATTAGGGGGTAAGCTACTTGCCTGTTCGCCAACAGCTACGTTTTGCTAGCCTCGGTTAAGCTGACAACCGTCGCCAACCTAACTTTTCCCGTTGTCGGTCCACGGACATTGAGCGACCTGCCAGACGACGTGACATCTGCCGAGTCGTTGTCCATTTTTCGTCAACGGCTCAAAACTTGCCTGTTTTTACCAAACACTTTTTCTGATTTTTCCCTTGACTGGACTCCATGTAACCTCTCTCCAGTGGACCTAGTTAATAGTTTGTATTACTTAGATCACTTTAAAAATCCCGATTGATTGATTGATTGATTGCTTATTTTCCGCTCAGCTTAGGTCAGGAGGCTAAGTTGACTTGAGCATAAAGTTAGTTAGCAAATTGATCAAGGTAGCGTGAAAATGACCCGCGGTGAGATTTTACCCGCACTTGAAAGTTACGAGTGCCATATTCAGACGCCTAGACCACTTATCCAGCAGAGTGTTTAGCTTTAAGCATATCGATAGATTACATTCATCGTCTCGTTATCATCACGAGCATACTTAGGGCTGGAACGTAGCTTTTTCTCGAGTTGTTTTAGCGTTCTCGATCTTGGGCATGTCGCTACGCCGAGTTGAGTCCGTGGTTGAGCGGTTAAAAGTTGGCTTCCAGCGTCTGTAACCGAGTGTGACGTGGACGTCCTGGGCGGTGCCTGCAATCCATGGACAGGCCGCCTCTTAACATTTTGTGAGCTTTTGTTGTGCCAATAATTAAGATATAGACCCTTGCCAGAAGAAGTAGCCTAGTCATTTAGTTTGTATGCGTTGTAGGAGCTGGGATGGAGAAGTTTGATCGGAGTCGTGGACATGCGGCGTTGGTTGTATAGTAATGATTTTTGACGATATTGGCAATTCATTTCTTCTTTTGTCTGCGGCTCAGCTGTAGCTCCGTTGAGAGCTGTTGTCACCAATATAAATGCAGTACACTAGCTGGTGATGTTATAGTGCGATGGTGAACTTTTTGGACTAATTGAATGTACAATGGATTGAATTGTTATGGTGATCAGGAGTTTTAAAAGCATTTTATGACTATTGTGATTCCTGTAGACAGTCAAGAACAGAACACAGGCTCTACAGTCCTTGATGCATGTTGAAACTCGGCGACGTTTTTAATACTGAAAATTTACCCAGTGAAAACATCCGTGTAGAATTAGTTTCTCAGATGCTATATACACCGTGTCTCAGAAAAAAAAACAGTCAAAATTGTTTTGTCATAACTTTGTCAAATTTCAACTAACTGTGATAATTTTTGGCAAAAAAATATGGCCAAAAGGATAAAATTATGTAAAATGTACTTATTTTCTACCTCACCGAATTTATGTCAATGCACTACCTTGTAAAACATAGATGCTTTAAATTGTTGCATAACGCTGAGTTGTTGTCTCAATTAAACGTTACAATGACTCAATTCAGCACAAAATCCTTAAAGATGTGAATTATTTAGCAGAATTATAAACATGTATAACCAATCTCTTGGTAAATTATCAGCATTTATGCTCAAAGTGTGCCTTGCATACACGGACACAATGGCTTAGATGCAACGCCACTGGCGGAATCAAAGATTAACTGATCAAACGGCATTCACTTATCGATTAGACTATCACCGTGCCGCCGTTCTGCCGTCATCGTGTATAGCATTCTCCCAGATTGTCAGCGAGTGTGGCTTAGTGCGGTCAGCGGAGCACGGCAGGCGTCGTAAACGTAGCGAGTCGCGTCTCTCGAGACTTGGTGCGAGATTTCGCTCTACCGGATACGGATACACAGTCGTCGTCGTCGCCTATTCGCGGTCGTGCCTATACACCGTATCACGTTGACCTCTGCACAGCACGGCCACACTTGCTCCGTCCGTGCGTCCCGGGTTTTATTTTACCGCTCAACCCCGATGGCCCACGCGTAGTGAGTGAGCAGTGAACACATATAGGTGATGTGTATATGACAACACCAAAGTGAAACGAAAAATACAGTGCTGAGACGCCGACAAAATGTTGTCAGACTTTTAGTATCAAAGGTTCTTTGTGGCCTATAATCCCACCACATATCTTCAACAAAGCCAGGATTTTTTGGCGACGTAAGTTCGTATTATTACGGCGTCCAAAGCAAAAGTGTCCAAATTTACGCATTTTAAGCCCAAACTTTATCAATATTATTAACGTTTTAAACTACAAAATTGACACACTCACACATGTTACTTCTGCTCTGCCAAACTTTGGTTCATATACAGCTTTTCGTTCTTGAGCTTGAAACTTGTACGGAACCTACCTGTGGACGAAGATAAACTGATGGACCGGTAATAGGGCCTATTAGGATGGCCGCATATTGACAGTGCGCATTAGTGAATGACTGACTAATGCCTATATTTACTCTATAACTATTTGTTCATTCAAAGACATAAGCCTTTAAAATACACATAAATGAACGGCGAAGCAAAACGTTTTTGTTTGCGTCTGAAAGGTCAAAATAGTTATAAGTTGTTTAAACGTGAACAAATGTTTGACAATTTCCCAGCTCCGGCTGTGAATACAACGGTAACAATCGGACTCGATCTGTTCTCGTGACGACCATTAAGCCGGCTATTAAATAGTTTCTGTACCAGTCTATACGATTTAGGCATCGATGCGTGGTTTGGCGATAAGAGGTGGGCGATTAGGCTGAAAACATGTTTCGATTCGCTACCGATATCACATGCAATAACTGAATATATGCTAACATATAAAACCATGTTCGTATACATATTTTGGTAGCCGATGTTGAACCTTACCGTTGTATTTAGCTTTCATATTATTTTAAAATGCATTTTTGTTGACATTGATTTCCAACTAAGGTCGGACTTATGGGTATGAATGAAAAGGCCGAAATGTCTAAGGTATCTTGAAATCTTGAAATAATCGAAATGATTAGAGCGACAATAAGTGTCAATATATTTTTGTTAATTTTGTTTTATACAGGCATGTGGTATAAACAAACGATTTTATTGCATGTGCAAATCTGTGCATGCGGGCAGGACCGCCATCTGCGAAATCGTTTTAATTAAATTTTAGGCCTATTTTATTTTTATACTTTACCGTTATTTTTTAATAATCATATTAGACATTTTAGTCAAAAAACATATAAATAAGTAAAGTACAATTCTTCTCTTAAACTACGAATTAGTTAACTCTAAAATTGTAACCAAGTACCGACAAGTTTCTGCTATTATAACAGGTAACTGCAGTCGACTTCCCAAGCCAGTATTGCATTGTGGTATAAAGTCACGTGGGAGTGCAACGTGCACAGCTTCGATTTTTATCGAACACGACTCAATCTAGGCAGGGAATTGTAAGCAAACTGGTGGGAAAACCGTTGCCAGTAGGCCTAACTGAGGAGAAACGACATTGATTAGTCCACGAACACTCTCATTATTTATACGACCTAAGTCTATACGCTCTGCTCAATGCATTTACTTTGTATAAACTTCAGATCATTCGATCGGCATTATTCGATTTCGGCGCTTGATATATAAAATGGATGAGGTGTAATGCCGTGGCCACACGCACCGATTTTCTCATTCGAGGTGTTGTCCGACGTCGCCGAGATCTCCGAGGTTTAAAAATCTCGTCAGAGGAAAACGAACGGAATGTGCATGCTCATTCTTTTCAATTTCCTCGGACGAAATTTTCTGCCGGTCAGCCAAAAGACGCCATCGGAAACTCGGACGTGAAAATCGGACGCGTCGCCCGACGTGTCGTCCGTGTCGTCCGACGTGTCCGATTTCCTCGTCCGAGAAGCTCGAACAACACCTCGGACGAGGAATACGGTGCGTGTAGCCACCGTACAGTGAATTTTAGTCAACACCATATTGTTATTTTATTTGTAAAATTGCAGCTAGTATAAAACACATAAACCACATATTTACTGATAAAAGCTTTAACAGCAGAAAAATAAACATAAGTTTATGTGCGTAATATAGTATTAGGCAATATTTTTTCTGAGTAGGCGTGTGGTTAATGTATGGAACCATTTACCATTTGATACTAATTTTTCTTCCCTTGCTAGGTTTAAAGCTGCTTTGAAACGTACTGATTTGTCGAAGTTTTTAACCTATTGTACTGATTAGGATAGTTGTCTGTGCTTCGTATGGAGCCTTTCTGTCCTTG
>Ga0056128_1001733_pt1 | contig 24992 bp, 19 predicted proteins | sample WorMetLIZISLAND2_FD_71113 | JGI IMG/M metagenome (GOLD analysis project Ga0056128, IMG submission 71113) | Marine gutless worms symbiont microbial communities from Max Planck institute for Marine Microbiology, Germany - Olavius geniculatus... ... | reverse complement strand
ATTGGTCTGGAGCAGAACATTATCAATACTGCTGTCAAGTAAATAGAGAAAGTGTCACCTTGCCTGTGTTCGCATAGTGGGCCAACACTTCAAGCAATTTTATTGTAAGCAGTTGAAAAAATGGACAACTGAATAAAATGTCAGCCACAGTGTCAGAAATGTGAACAAAATGTGTTTTTACGCGTTATGTTAATTAAGCAATCATATCGCATTGGATAAAAAAAGTGATATTTCGCTGGTTGTGCTTTCCCCAAGTAGTGCAGAAACAAACGTTGGGTGAGGTGGGAAACTAAATAGTCATTTGATGGCAAGTTGTGTCAGAAATATTTGTACCCAAAATTATCAAAATCTGATAATTGGTTTTCAAGTTACAGTCAAAAATGTCGGGGGTGTTTTATTTGGGACACAGTGTATATTGGCAATCAGTGAAAACTAGACTAGGCCTATGCTCCAATCTAACGCGTAAATACACTTTTTGCCCATTTCTCGGACTGCACTCAAACTAACCCCTCTCTGATAAACCTAGCAGTAGTTTGTAAACTTAGGCCACTTTCGAAATGATTAATTGATTGATACACTATTTTTCAATCAAGTAATCAATTTGAAAGTGGCCTGAGTATACAAACTACTGCTAAGTCCATTAGAGTGGAATTAGTAAGCTTTTAAAATGTGGTACTATCGAAGGCTATTAAGAATTCCGTGGATGCAACACAAGACGAATGAATGGATTCTTCTGGACCGTGTGAAATCATTGAAATTGGGATTTTATGGCCATACTACACGGAAATACGAAAGTCTGGAGAAGCAAATGGTTCAAGGATGTGTACCAGGTTACAGAAATCGTGGTCGACAACGCCGACGTTGGACAGATGACATCACGGACTGGACTGGGATGAAGATCAATGAAGTGGCCGCAGCAGCGGAAGATCGTGATTGTTGGAGAGGGATACGTGCCGCCAACCCTTCTTGTGGAGGAAGGCACTGAACGACGACGACGACAGGAGTTTTAAGGCTGAAAGCATTTCGAGCTGAAAGTTCATCATAAAAGTGATAAAACTACAACAGACATATTTACTGAGAGTGCGGAAGTTATGCTGAGGTTTTTGACGTCCGGCGACCTTTTGAAATAAAAATTTCGTTTTTTTTTCACGCCTTTTCTTCTTAAAATTAAAAGGCTTTGTGTCATAAGACGGACAGACACATAGATACCAAAGGGTCGTAAGTAAGTAAGTAAAGTGCATCCTAAGGTTATGTAACGCATACTGTTTATAAACCCTCATCAATTGCTGGTCACATAGTAGCTGAGGTTAAAAAAGAATTGCGTCAAGAAACTGTTTGGAACTATCATAGCTGTGCATCAGATCTCTGAGTTCGTTAGGTAACGAGTTCCAAACCGTCGGACCAGCAACCGGAAAAACCCGACAGCAGACAACCGTAGGTATTGAGTCGACAGCAGTCATATACAGCACTTCCTATAGGATAGCCGGTGCAATAAAATACACTGTCAAAATTTTTTCTGCTCAATTATACGGCCGCTCGCGTTATTTAGAAATATTGTCGAATAGAGTGAATGCGAACGTATAAACATACCGTAGTATACGGAGACGGCTTTATTTAACGCGTTCTCATCGACGTAGATGAAGCCCGGTACAACTAGCATCCCGCTGCCGACGCCGTGCAGCAGAACTCCCACGGCAAGCGTGGCGTAAGTGAGCGGCTTGTACGTGGACGACGCGGTCGAGTTAAGGGCCAGGCACGGACTACTGTACCAGGCCGTCAGTGAACCGCCGCCGGGCGCCGGGTCCCAGGACGGACACAGCTCCGTCAGCAGGTACTCTACCATGTCTGGAACGACGGTTTCTGAGAGATTCGACGCGGTGGATTGTGTGGCGGAGTAGTTGGTGAGCGTGTCGTCGGCGGCGGTCGTGAGGCGGTCGCGGGTTGAAACGCTGTGGAGAGGTTGACCATTGAGGGCGTTTTCGACGAAGTACGACACTGGGCAGACAATACAGCCCACTGCACAGACTAGAGTTCCGCAGAACATCAGCACCGGCTTGTGCGAGCGACGACCGAACAACGCCACGAACGTCAGCGCGACCAGCACCCCGACCAGTTCAACCCCGGCCACGAACCGCAGCTGACTACCCGACAGAAAGTACTTCCGGCCCAGGTGGTGCTCAACCCCGCGCAGATGGGCGCGGAATGCGGCCAGCACGCACAGCACGGCAGAGTAGAGAATGACGAAGTAGATCACGTTGCGGCTGGTTCTTTGCTCGCCCAGCACGGAAATCAGGTCACGCTCGGCGTCCAGCTCCACGCGCTCGATGGCTTCCTGTGTCGCGGCCACCACCGACCTCTGGCCGCCACCACGGCGTCCGCCATACTGCTTCCGGTTTGTAAGCGCCGACGCCTATACAGGTAGACGCGCAAGCGGGTTTCAGCAAAGCGCAATTCACTGTAACAATTAGGGCCTACATATCCTAAGTTTAAACTAGAAGCGATCAAAAATCTCAAACTTCGGTTTAGAGCAGTGCTGCTACCTGGCAAACACAACAGAGTCTGCAGTTTGTGCTTTCTCCTAATGGTGCATAATAATCACGGATAATACAGAATCCGACAACAGCGAATCCGGATCGCCACCAAAATCTAACAACTCATCATTGTGTATTGTGTAACCCCTCCGCAAAAATTTTACAAAAAAAATCCGTTCAGACTTTTTAAAGTCACCAAGGGTAACTAATACTTAGCAGCAAGTATCTTGATATACGTACACTATTGGCTGAAGTGTATGGCGTCGACGTCGCTTGTATATGGGTCACATCAACACAGCTGCCGTTGTCGCTTGTAACCGACTTGTTGCGTTGACTGCCGACACCAAGACTACTTGACTTCGTTTTAGTTGTCGGTGGCCTATCGGCGTCACGTGACGTCATCGGTAACGTCACGTCAGCTTCAGCTTGCGGTATTGATGACGCAGGCCTACTGACGTTATCGGTCGCAGCAGCGGGTGCGTCATCGACAACCAGAACTTCACGCGAGTCAGACATGTTGTCGCCCAGACGCAACATGGCGACCGAAAGTAAATGTCGTCAGTCACGTGGTCAGAATGACGTCACAGCTTGCCCCGCTCTCATTGGTCGTTGACTTAGAGTGTTGACGTCTCGCTCACAGACTTATTGTAACGTTGTCCTTTTTGCGTTAGACAGTGCAAAGATTTGATCAGAGGAAGTGATCGAGGTATTCGTCGAACATGAAGTTGATCGTCTAATTTAAAGTAACATTTATTAGGAGAAATTAGTTAGTATTTAATATTCATGGTCCATTAGAATGGTGTCACTTGTATTTACATACGATAAAGGTTATTAAAAGTGATGCTGCGCTATCACGAGAAGAATTGTGGGCTATAATTATAGAAATATCAGTTACCTTTCTGCGGCACGATTAACTCATAGAACGTCATTCAACACGATCCATCTTCGATTTTCGCAATCTTTCAATTACACTAGAATGTGCTGCCCACTCGACAGCTATTCAGCATTACTAATGTAGGCCTGTACTGGCGAAGACGTTCGTGATTATAGTTTTAAGCAGCAGCTTGGCTTGGCCGGAAAAGCACGATGACACGGTCATACAGGCAACTATTCGGCGCTGCATATACTATAGACAGTCACGCCTGAGTGCGGACAGATCTATAGGCTTCGTGCGCTGTGCCAAACGACCACCAAAATAGAAAAGCATAGAGGAGGCTTTTTAGCCCCAAGTGCATGCGCTATAGGCTAGCGTACAGCAAAACTTTTCTGTACCGCGACGTCGCCGTAACTAGTGACTGAACTTCCAAACCGAAGCATGTTCGTCTCTCACGAAATGTCGATAAATACTACTGAGTCTGTGAATTCGTCTCAGATTGCCACTGTCTGTACATGGTTTAGTTTAGCAAAAATATATAAAACAAATACAGCTGAATGCTAAAAAGCAGTACAAACAACAAGAGAAAAAAAACAGTCCGGAAACGCCTCACATCAAATACTCAACCTCATTGTCTGGCCATGGTATGACGGACGACGGAAGGAACGAGTCACCGTGCTGATATGAAGCTGCTACTTTCGCTACCTAATGACGTTCCAGATAGTTAAAATATGCGTAATTATCAATCAATCAATTTTTTCCAAACAAATAACATCACGAGTTAATTGTGCGTGTGTGTGCTTGTGGCAGCCCTTAAGGCGAAATAAAGATTGGCTATCTATACTGCATTGAAGACATTGAAATTGTTGCTAGATTGATTTGTTTAGTGTTGTTGCATTAGTACAAATTCAGAAATATGCCAATGACGTTGTTCTAAAAATGCACAATACATAAGTGACCAAAGAACTCAAATATTTGAATTAACTTACAATACTGTATTGATAAAACTACGAAAAAAACTAGTAACTGAGAGTTAAGACCAAACGGGATGAATGAATAATAAGTATGTGCTTTATCGCGATCTACACAGTCTTTCAAAAAACAGTCAAAATTGTTTTTGTCATAACTATGTCAAATTTTCACCGATTTTAATATTTTTTGACAAAAAGATGGCCAAAACGATAGAATTATGTAAGATGTACTTAATTTCCATTTCACCTAACTTATGTTAACGCACTACCATGTGAAACGCAGACGCTCCAATTTTGCATAACGCTGAACTGTTGTCTCGAGTAAACGTTGTAACGACTTAATTAAGCACACAATAGGGCCTAAGTGAAATGCATATCGTTTGGCAGAACTGCAAGTTTGTATAACAACTTCCTTGCAAATTATCAGAATTTATGCTCAACGTGTGCCAGCATACACGGACACAATGGCTTAGATGCAACGCCATTGGCTGATAGCGAAATCAAAAGTTAACTGATCAAACTGCATTCACTCATCGATTAGACGTGTTTTAAGCTCATCAGTCAGCTATTTTGATGTCTGCTATTTTCACCTTAAAATATTTAATACCACAAAATCAATAAATCATGTGGCGTCCTTTGTCGAGTTAATGATGCAGAGGTGAGCAATCGGACACAAATAATCACCGCGAAATGTAACAAATTGGCGCATCTGTGATTCACATTACATGGTAGTGCGTTGACATAAATTAGGTGAGGTGGAAAACAAGTTCACCTTACATAATTTTATTTTACGGCCATCTTTATGCCAAAAACTATCAAAGTTGGTAAAAATTTTAAAAAGTTATGAGAAAAACAATTGTGACTGTTTTTTAAACACGGTGTATTATGCGATTGTAGCGAGGCAACTTTCGACCGTGCCGAAAGGTGTTTACTTCATGACTGTGATCGATGGTATGTTCGTACCAGATACCGCAGTGCTGAAGGAGATAAACGAGTACGCAGTACCAGCTTGTACCACTTTAGACAGTGCGGTATCGTGCTTAAACGACGCTCAGATGGCACAGACTATAGGCTTGTACACCGTCGTTTGCTTTATGACGCACGACACTAGCCGAAAATTTTCTAAATCAGTACTCGTGCAAGCTGACTTGTGACGTTCTGGTGATGTAGCGTGTCTGTGACGTGCATGTAACAAACAGACGCGAGGCGAGTTTCTAACGTCTCACTAGACTGAAGTAAGATTTTAGGCGGTTGTATTACACTGCAGACACTGAGACAGAAGAATGAAGTAAATCTTACTATACAAATAGTGACTGGCGTCGAGGTCATCATTGAAATTGTTATCCCCGAAGTTCGCAAAATGTTGCCTTGAGATCGAAGATCAAGAGCAATATTTTACGAACTAAGGGGATAAAATTTTCAATGATAATCGACACGCCGGTCACTATTTGTTTTGTTATACCTCAAAACCAAATAATTCTTCAAGTCAACAAGTAAACAATTACGAAAACCCTGTGACGATTTCAATGATGCCCGGTCAACAGTTCGCGGGCAACAGTGCGTGGGCGACAGTGCGTATTTGTTAATGTGATGTGACGCGATTTGGACCAATCGCGTGCAGGTATTTTGCGTTAAAGTATAACAATATACGCTTATGTCTGCGACTGTTATCATAAAGTCAGTCTCGTAGGTCAGTGTTGTCTGTCGACAGTGGGCTCTTACATCCGCTGACTTCTGTCTCGTCGATCTCATCGTAAATCTCCTGTTCGACTGCGTCCCGGCGGCGCGCGTACAGCTGGTTCATGAAGTAGCTCGGAGCCGGAGCGGTGCAGGCAGCGTTCACTCCATCCACCAGGTCGTCCAAGCTGCGTGCATTGCGAGACTGCAACAGACGCAGCGCCAGAAGCGTGCGGTAGCGGTCGTCGTAGGTATCAGCGTCGACGTCCTGGTGATGTAGCGTGTCCAGGTTCATCTCGACCGATCGGCTGTAGTAGGTTCGTCGAGGCTCGGCCGCTAGAGCGTCCAGACTTTGGGTCGTTCGTTGCTGCTGGCGTTGGAAACGCTTCGTGCGCCCGGCGGCGATCTTCGGCTGCGCGAGCTCGGCCAGCCGCGCTCTGCGACTCCGACGCAGGCGACGGACGGACAGACAGACAACAAGCAACAGCACAACGAAAACGAGAGTCGCGCCCACGATGACTGCCCACATCACCACGGGGTCGCTCAACCACGTCTTCGTCGTCACGTTTAAACAGCTGACCGCCGTCGACATCATCATCGCTTTATCCGACGTGGTTGAGTTTACGTCAGTGTCCAGCATGACGCAGACGCGATACTTCGTGCTTGCAGACAGGCCGTCGAACCCTTGTTCCCTTACAGTATCTCCCCGCACCGACCTCCACGTGTCGGCGCAGCTACAGTTCACCAGGAATCCGAGCGTGGTGGAAGTCAGGAGAGCTGACGACGAGGTGGCAACGGTCCAGCGTACGGTGAACGACGTCGATGTAACGTTAACCACGAACAGTCTGAGAACTGGAGGTCGTGGTGGTGCAGACGTCGTCAAGGTGAAGTCCTCACATGGTTCATCGTCGTCGTGGTCCTCACAATGCTGGAAGTCGCGGTCTGTCAGCGTCGAGAACGGTCGGCCGTCGGCGCAGCGCCAGTTTAAGAAGAAGCGCGAGCCGTCCTGGTCGGTCCAGTTGTAGAGCCAGTGCAGCCGACAGTCGCATCGAAGTGAGTTGTTGCGTAAGATCAGAGACTTGGCGTCCAGTGCGGTGAAGCCGTGAAACGCACACCGGTCGACCGTCGTCAGCCGGTTGCTGTTACATCACATCATATCACGTCATGTCATAATGTAAAATTTATAATGGCCCCACCATTACATAATAGAAAACAACGGATGACGTCAAGTTATGCTTTGACATAGGCTTATTTAGCATAAGATTTTCAAACGCTGTTCTAAGGCTTTAGTCTCACACTAAAGTCTTAGCTAGCAAAACTTGATCTCACTCAATAGATGCATTAAAGAGTACGTGCAAAGTTTAGCTGCGTGATTAAAAACAGTCATAGCCGATCATAAAACAATGCTGACGTGAAAGAGTCGACGATTAATCAATAAAAACCACACAAAACAAGTACAAACGAACGGGTAGAACAACCTACGAATCGAGTCGACTTACCTGTCGAGGTTGAGCCGGACCAGACTGGACTCCAGTCCGACGAGCGCCCGCTGGTTCAGCTGGTCGATGTGGTTGCTTGCCAGCTCCAAAGTGTGCAAATGGCTGCCGCCACGGAACGTGAATGGCGGGATGTTGCCCAGATGACACCGGCTGAGCGACAACATCTCGAGTCGTTCCAGTCCGGAGACGACGGACCACTGCAGGCGGGACAGGTCGACCCCACGCAGACTCAGGTTCCGCAGCGTCCACCTCTGCGACGCAAAGCACCTCAGGGGCAGCGCGGCGCGCGCGTAGTCCAGCTTCAAGTCCTCCAGACCTCGAAGTCCGTGGAACGCGTCTGGATCGATGCGTTTGAGCGGGTTGTAGGCGAGGTTGAGAGCTCGAAGTCGCCGGGTCGACGGCAGGGATGTGGGCGTCAGCTCGTCGACACTGTTGTTCTGCGCGTCCAGACGTTCCAGACCTGTCAGGTCGGCGAGCAGCGGGCGGACGCTGGTGAGGTGGTTGAACGAGATGACGAGGTCAACAAGTGCGTCACCGGCACGCGTCAGAGCGGGAGCGTGGCGGTCGTTCAGGTGGCACTGGGATATGACGAGTCGACGTAAGGTCGACGCCACGCCACTCAGCGCGCTCGAGTTGATGCCGTCCCGGTTCAACGCGTTCTGAGACACGTCCAGCTCCTCCAGCGACGAACTTATGATCGAACCTAAAAACTAAATCAAGTCAACTAATCGAGCAATATTCAGCCTAAATTTCTGAACTGTTTCTTAAAACAAGAGTTCTAAGAGGCACCTGTTTAGGCTGTTTCGAGCAGACAGGGTTGAAAAATTACGTCGTATGGTCTAATTTAAAGCATTAGGCTATCTACAGAATCAACTTTGTTCAATGGCAGCGCAAGTGTTTGATGGGTTGAAGCAGCTGATAAGATACAGTGACAATACAGCATGTAAAACAAATGAAATCGACATCACCGAAGTAAAACGCAGGTAAAATATAAAATCGAAATTAAAATGCTATATAGGCAATTACAATGACGAATATGTAGACTATTTAATAGGTATATTAATTAGCCATAAACTGCTGGGAGTTCGTAAATTAAGAAATTATTTTTAAAATGCAAAATTTATCAATTTTATCACATTTTTGTCACATCTCTGGTAACCGTAACTTCTAAAATTCCTGACTTAAACTTCTTTAAAATTTGTCAGATTTAAATTCTGACTTGAACTATATACCGGAACAAGTATTGCAGGCAGCTATTATTACTGGGAAGCGAAAACATAAATAAACCTGCTGCCAAGTGATCGAACAGGTTAGCGCGAACGTTGAGCACGCGCAGTGCGGACAGTGTTTGAATGGCGTCGGTAGGAAACTGTCGCAGTTTGTTGTCGCTGACGTCTAAGATCTGCAGACTGGAACTCTGGTCTAGCAGGTCTGCCGCGCTCAGTGTTTCCAAGCTGCCCGGCGTTAGACGAAGTTCACGCAGTGTCCGTAGACCGATCAGAGCACCTGACACCGGGGCACGTATATAACACCGCGGAACGGTTTGATTTTACATTACACGATTTATCTCGTGACTATGTACGCTCATCGATTTCCTCGTCCGAGGTGTTGTCCAAGGTCAACAAGGTCTCCGAGGTTTAAAAACATTGACCGAGCAAATCGGACGCAATTTTGTGCATGCTCATTCCGTCCGATTTCCTCGGACGAGGCTTTTTTGCCTGTCAACTAAAAGACGCCTATCACTACTCAGACGCATTGTCCGACGAGTCGTCTGACGTGTCCGAAAAGCTAGTAGACTACTAAAAGTTCGGACAGCATCTCAAACGAGGAAATCGGTGAGTGTATAGCACATTAAGTCATCCAGAGTAATAGGGTGTTCACACGATCGAGCAAACATCGAGCAAATATGACGCATGCATAAAACATAGCCTATACGAAGCAAACATCGAGCTGGCTCAAGCAGGCCTATTGGAACCCTGCCCCCTGGCTCAAATGTAGGCCTAGACTTAAGCTCTTAGCCCACAGCTGATCACGTGTTATATAGGCCTTTCAATTACAACCCGTCCGCTTTCCTAATTAGCATGCTAATTACCATAGAACGTCTAGCTAGCTGCTCGATGTTTGTTCGATGATGTAAACACCCTATAACAGTAAACTTCGTTGTAACTTCGTTGGTTGCATCGACGAAATTAATTGTCGCCCGCTGCAGTCCGGTTAGTATACTTAAACGGTGACCGTCGGCAGAGGGATGAACCATCTTGGTAACATAACTAATCACACATGTCAACTCAGCCTTCCATCCAGCCGGAATAGGTAAATCGAATGCAGGACTGTCTGGCCTATATTGAAGGCAGAAAGCGTTCAGCTGTGTCAGATGACAACTGTGTGATCCTATATGGCAGCTGACGTTCCGTAGCTCTGTAGCTCTGAAGTGGGTTTTCCTCTGCGAAAAGCTACATGTATAGGCCTGCTCGCCAGTATTTATTCGAAGAAATTTGGTAGCCTGTGTTCCTAGTCAACTGATGTCATTCTTTTTAGGCCAACATTATACAGTAGAGTGGTATTCAAACACTAAAGCCATGCTGCAAATGTGCAAATAAGCGCAATTGTGTTTTGGATATGCCAAACCGGTGGCAAAATCGTCGCTTTTAGCGTAACGATACGACAAAGAATCGAACCGGCAGCCACGCACTACCGTGATCACACCACAGAAGCTTCTTAACCAATGCGCTAAACGACCTGATCAACTTGCTTAAAGAAAATATATAGCCTAAATACGTTCTAGGTATACACGAGTTAACTAAATTTACCTATCGGCAGACTGGAGTTGGCGTAGTCGGCCACTTTGAGCGTCGTCAGGTTGACCAGCGTTCTCAGAGCTCGGTCGGGGAATTCCGCGCCGCTGGATTCGTGAAGTTCCAGCACGACCTCCGTCAACGTCGACTCCAGACCCGCAAACGCCGCGGCGTCTACAGACATCAGCGGATTGTCGATAATCTCCAGCTTTCTGAAGCGAATCCCGTTGAAAGCGGCGGCGCCGATGCGTCGAATGCGGTTGTTGGAGAGCAACAGATTATCGTAGGTGACGTTGCTGGGTTGGAACGACGGAACTCCCGTGAGTCCGAGCCCTCGACAGTCGATGAGTCCAGTCTCGACGTAGCATCGGCACTGCGAACAAGACTTTTGATCACCCAGCGCTGAACTGATGGGCATCATCGTCATCAGCATCATTATCATTACTGTCATTCTTAGCATCAGCAGCCGAGGCGATTGACTCAGTGGTAAAACGGAAGCAACTCGAATAGCGTCGATTGTCGTCATTGCAGACAGCGACCAATAATAATCTATACGGACTCGTAGGCCTACACAGCTGTAGACGCAAAACAGTGAAGACATTAGGCTTATTAAACCCATTAGGCCTATAATTATTGTACTGACTGAGAGAAAATAACTAGCCTATAAAAATAATGACTTAAATTATTGTTTTTAGGCCTAATGTTTTAACATTCCCTTACTCCGTCAAGTCCTCGCAGCAATATCTTTTAGCAATGTTCTGTAGGCCTTGCCGTGCTCGAATAAGGCGTTTTCGGAGCATAAGAAATTATAATCATGAACTCAAATGTAACGGAATGAAATACAGTTTGTATAGTTATTAGCACAAACGTTCAGTAATACAAACAACTCGATAGCCAAACCTGCAGCAAGATATGGAGATTAAAAACTGTGTTACGGAACTGCATTACACAGGGCCTACATACAATATAGCCTTTATTGCATCCTGATATGCAGCTACAGTACTGTATACTTATGGGCATACACTGTCAGTGGCGTAGCCAGAAATTTCAATTGAGAAGGGCTTCGCTTTCCTTCCCCTTTTCTCTCATTTTTTGTCCATCCCCTTTCCTCTCCTCCTTTTTTTACTTTTTTTCCCTTTCCCTTCTTTTCCATGTTCTCCCCTTTTCCCCTTCCGTCTCTTCCTTTATAAGTAAGACCCCCTAAAATCTAACTAGGGTGTCTGGGAGAGCGCTGTGAATCGAATTTGGTGCATTTTAGCTTTAAAGCATGAGTGGCAACTGGCAACAATTTTAATTACTTTCCCTAGCATAAACTGACCAAACTGGCAAATTTAGTGCAATTTAAACGTATGCTTATGTTTTGTCTGGAGGATTGGGGGGCTGGGTCCCTGCTCCCTCCTCTTGTCTGCGCCACTCGTACACTGTACAAGTGCACGTTATAGCACGTAGTCTTGCCGTGCGTTTTCTGCAAAATTGGTGATCGACGGTTGAGTCTGTAGGCCTACAATATGCAAACCCACGCCGGGCGTGGCACGAAAAATGTGGGTACCAAAAAAACGGTGACAAATCCATGGGGCGATCTCCTTTTCAGCCCGGCCGGTGTTCATAAATATCAATAAGAAACCCAGCTGTTGCTAGGATAGGCGACCATATTGTTTGTCAGCAGAGTGTTATTTGTGATGTAAAGCATGATGAATCTTGAGTATTGAGTTTCGGATGTAGAACTTTTGTTGTCACTCATTAGTGATATATACAAAATGGCCATCAGACAGCCCAGCTGTCGCTGTAAGGAAATCGAGCTACAGTCTATATACAGGGTGGACCAAAAATGGCACCATTTATTGTACGCCTCATAGTCATAACTTTACCAATATTATTAACCGATTTTCAAAATTCTTTTACTGTCAGAATCAGGAGACAATTTGTAATGAAACTGTCACTATAAATCCCACCACACCTCAAGTGCGTCGCTACACTACCTCGTGAAATGTCAGATGACGCACTCAAGCCGGCGACGCCACTGACCAGTTGCATGATCAACGTTGATCGAGCCCGGGGCCCTCAAACAACCCAGACTTAAATCCGGTCGATTATCCTGTTCGGGTGCCCTTCAACAGATGGCCTATCAATGTTGATGATTCACGACAGTTAACCAGCTAAAGAAGCCATTGTCGCTGAGTGGGGCAAAGTGCCGCAGCGTTTGGTTAATCGCGCCATTGGTCAGTGGCGTCGCCGCCTTGGATGCGTCGTCCAGCAGCAAGTCGGACACATTGAACATTTGGTGTGAAAACTGTGAGACGTGATGTTTTAGACAATAACTGAGACAACAAACACGTTGTTTTTGTTGTTAATTTCTTAAAATGTGTTGTTACAAAAGTCGTCTTGTTTTTAGTTGTTATTCTTAAGACACTGACATTTCACAAAGTATAGTGTAGTGACACACTTTGGGTGTGGTGGAATTTATAGTAACTGTTTTATTGCAAATTGTCTTCTGATTTTGACAGTGAAAGAATTTTGAAAATCGGTTAATATTTGGTGAAGTTATGAAGCGTACAAAAATGGTGTCATTTTTTGACCCATCCTGTAGTTCCTCTTGCAGTACAGATTTTCAAGGTCAATGATTTCCACATCATTTGAAAGCTAATATGCGATTTCCTAGTATAGTGATCAATATATCAACCTACGCGTTAATTCGCACCGTTTCGCCACAGTAGCGCGTATACCGACCTTCAGTTAGTTCATCCAAGGTCGATGATTTTTTTTTATTTCATGTGAAAGAGCGTAATAAAAATGCCACATTCTATTATAGTGGATTAATGGTAACATGGCGCTATTTCTCACCGTTTCCGAGATGGCCAGTTTTTCATTAAAACGCACATTTTATTCCCTTCCCCTTTCTGTTTAATCCGCATTTTGAAAATGTTCTTGCAATGCCTGAAATTTTGCAATATGTTTAGGTTTAAGACACGTGTAAAAGTTTTTCTTAAGCCCTGACGGTTAGCCACAATACGTCCGTTACAGACAGATGGACGGACGGACAGACGGACGACAATCGCGCCATAGACGCGCTTTACGGCATAGCTGTAGCGCGCCAATAATAGAAGCCTCTAGCTTTCGCTATAGTGGACCGACATATTTGAAGGCCAGCGTTGTACTGTCGCTATGCCAGTGGAAGATTATTCCGTTCGGTATTGCTCGCTAGACCTATTCGCTGAAACTAGTCGCTCATTTTTTACTTTTGAAATTTGCCCATCTCTAACTGTAGACCTCCCACAACCTCCTCTTCCCCGATGGACGGTCCAAGGGACGGAAATAGATTAGCCTTGTATGGGTAAAGTGGTCGATGGAAGTTGCTCAGAAAGTAATTATTTATGATGTTTAGCGGCGATTCACCGTCGTAGCTGACTTTCGATAAGTTTGTGTGTGTTTGGCGATTGCGTTTTTCGTCCGGAGGGACCGCTGTGCGCACAAAGCTTGGCCAGGTCAAATGATTCTGGTTGCTCGGGTGTGAAATTTCTCCTTTACCCCAGCGGCCGGCTGCATTCCGCTGAATGTTCGCGAATTTCCGCCGATGATGGGCTGCTTGAACGGAAAATTGGACAAAGAGAACGAAGACGAGAAGAGTCGAAGGGAGGCGAACAAGAAAATCGAGAAGCAGTTGCAGAAGGACAAGCAGGCATACCGGGCCACCCACCGTCTTCTTCTATTAGGTCATTTTCTTATCTCTGTCATGGTTTGTGCGTAAAATTCGTGTTTGTTGGCGTTTGAGCCAGAAAAATTCTGGCACGTTTTGTAATGCAGCTGCTGTTGATGCTCTTAGATGGCTTAATGATGTGTTTTATGTCTTCTTTCTGGTGTCTTGGATTTTTTTTTGGCTTGAGTATTGGATCAGAATTTTAGTTGAACATGTGTCATAAGGTTGTTGTTAATGGCGTTGGCCTAAGAAGGTTTGCAAGACAATACATTTTTTATGCATACCTCTGGCCTGCCAAGTCACTCACGGTTATGGGTAAAAAGCGGATGTGCGGCTGTGACAATGGGTAATGCTGAAAATAAGCTGTAATTTATTAGTTCAGCCATCCCCTACACCTACTCCTAACCCTGTCCCTAACCCTAGCCTCACCCTAATCTTAACTATTTTCTAACTATAGCCTGATGTAACATCCACAGATTTGCACATTCACCTATCCACTTTTTACCATTGTGCTTCAGTTGTCTTACCCACATGGAGCAGGTGATGCATGCAATTAACCTGGTCACCCACTCACACAAGTCAGTTATTACCCATCAATGATTAGAGATGTGACAAACTTCGTATTTGCATTCGACAACATGCGAATATTGACCATTTTTCAGCTGTTCGATATTCGACGAATAGTTGGTGGCACTTTTGTCGAATGCGAATATTTCATTTTATGCAACGTGACTAAATTTAACTAAACTTTAGATAAAAGATACTGACTAATGAGAACACAGAACACTTTAGATGTTTCATTTTTTAATGGAACTTGATTGATTTAACTGAACTTTGCGTTAGATACTGATTTTTTTTCTGACTGAACACTGAACAACTGCTTTAGATGTTTCGCTTTATTCAAATACAGCTGTAGTGAAGTTTTCTTGAGGCTGAATAACTACTGTATTCACATTCGTATTTGTTATTCGACGAATAGTAAATTTAATATTCACATTCAACAAATGCAAATATTTTCTGGCTTTGTCACATCCCTATCGATGATAAATGGATCCTCTGCTGATCTTTGACACTGCATCTGGAGGCGAGAAAATGCATTGTGACCATAAATGGTAGGTCTTAAAAGGACATGGATGCAGGCACTTCAAGAGAAGGGGAAGGGGAATGTTTTTCCAGGCCCACCCATGATGTTTGGGGGGCCTGTCGTTGCTTACAAGTATAAATTTTTCTATCATGTTCGTTTGTTCAACAGCAAAACTGAAAAATACACCATAATGTGCCATTCTCAGAAGCAAAATTGAAAAATTTTTTGGGAACAGGCTGAACAGCCTCCTGCCCAGACACCACCCTGTTTGGCGCTCTCTGATAATGTTTTTTGGGTTTTGCTGTAGCTCTCAACTCACCAGTGTGGATGGGTAAATTACAAAGGATGGCACTCGCGTGAACAGATGTCAGAAGAAGAACGCTGGAAACTGCTTAATTTTGAAGTCTATGCATGTGAAAATACTCACTTATGCAGGCCCTTGTGATGTCCAAGAAAACATTTGGCAATGGAGCTTTCCCTCAGATCCAAAATGGGGGGCTCAGCCTCATATTGCCCCTTACACTTCCTCCAATTTAGGGGGAGGTGAAAGGGCAGAAGAGTGAGAAGGGAGAAAAGAAGAGGGAGGAGGAATGGAGGAGAGTGGGAGTGAAAGGTGGATTGTCCCAGAAATAGGCCAGACAAGTAATGCCAGCCAGTGTCTTTGTCTGGAAGTAATTCATCAGCTTTCTCAAGCCATAAAGGTTGGAGAAATCTAGAGAACTAATCATCCGTACCCTAGACTGGTTTATTAGTCATTTTAATGTTCAGGGTCTGTTGAATTAGGACTCAGTGTACTTTTTCTCTTTTATGCCAGTAAGTTTGCTTCATGGTGGAGGATGGACCGTGTGAATATGAATTATCTTTGCGATGAATCATGTGTTGATTTTGCTTATTTAATGTAGATATATCTTGACTGTTTTAGGTGCTGGAGAGTCGGGCAAGTCCACCATTGTCAAACAGATGCGAATTCTACACGTACATGGATTTTCACCCGAGTAAGTCCATTTCCACTGGTTCGTAGTGGTTATAACTATGCAAGGATGAAAATTTGTATAGCACACACTGTTTTCATGACACCAGCCAAATCTGGATGTGCAATGGGTGGGATGAGCCCTGAGATGGTTTGATACCTAGGTTGTAGAAAGATGTTTTAGTTGCAGTTGAAAACAGCATGCAGAAGGGGACTTGCAAATATCCAGAAGCAAGGTATTTCAAATAATGGGAACGGCTGCTGGTGCTGCAAAACTATAAGAAATGAAACATGTGTAAACACAAGGAACAGACAGCAAATTAGAGTCCACTTCTGGCATCGATAAGTGTTTGGCATGGCAGAGTTGGAGTGGTGGTTATACAGCATCACTTCAGCAGTATTTTGATCAAAAATTTTATTTGTCGGTTCCATTTCCAACCATTCATTGTCATGTAAATAATCTGCGCAAGTTGTTCGTATGCAGCAGTGTCATCAGCAAAATGTTTTCTTGGGCAGTAAGTAGCAGTTTGCCAACGGACAGCTGCAAATTTCTGACAGAGGACATATGGGTTCTCAGAATTTTAATTTTGCCTCTAAATTTTCCTAAAATGGGGATTTATGGTCTCAAATTTTGTATCTATGACAGAAAATTTCGAACGCAAAAAAACAATGCCACTATTCATGCGCATGTGCATGTATTAGAATTTAGTGGGCTTTATGCCTACATTGTGTTCGCTACAAATTACTTACAAATTTAGAATCAATGTAATTTGGTAAATGCCGGCTAGGTGGCTGGGAAGATAACTGTAGGTCAGGTATCTCAACTCATATCCATACAAGCAAGCCATGTCAATGCATTATTATGAACTTGTGGGTTATATACATGAGATAAGTCTTGTGCTTCCAGTTTGCAGGTATTTGTGTTAACTAAGCAGTAATTATTGTTTTGTGTGTGCAGAGAAAGGAAACAGAAAATCGAAGATATCAAGAGGAATGTCAGAGATGCAATTTTGGTCAGTTAATGTTTCATTTAAAATGTGTAGTACCATATCTCTTAGTTCCGATGCCAGTAAACCATATGCAGCAAAATTATAATAGAATCACCTTGTTGCAGTTTACCTTGATAATATTGTTAATTAGTCACGTATATTCACAGCACTGCTGGTTAAGTGGCAAAAGGTGAAAAAGCCGTTATCCGTATTTTAGACAACAATGCCGTAAACTTGAAAGAGGTCACAGTCATTTATTTTGACAGCTTTGTTGTGTAGATAGGATTTTTTAAAGCACTTTTAGCTAACGTGGTGTGTGTTTTGTGCAATTTTTAGTCAATCACGGGTGCAATGTCGACAATAAACCCTCCCGTAGATCTGGAGGATCCCAGCAAACAGAGCCGACTCGAGTACATCCAGAATATTGCTACTCAGGCTGACTTCGACTATCCACAGGTAATGTGCTTTCAGCCATGTCTCTAGTTTACTGTGTTGAGTTATAAGGGTCGTTCCATAAATAAGTTTACAAAATGGCACCATTCTGTTAATTCTTCAAATAAGAAAATGCGAAATATACGTTTTGTAGGGAATCTGATTTTTTTATAAACATGTTTAGAGTTTTTTGGATGATGACATCTGTTAATGGAGCACAGTGTATTTTTGTATTATTTTCTTCAGCAGTAATCTGTCATAACTCGCAAGTGACGTTTGATAGTGTGGCTGGTTGTGTTAATGCAGGAATTCTATGAGCACACAGAAGAGCTGTGGAAAGATGCCGGCGTGCAAGCAACGTTTGAAAGATCTAACGAGTTTCAGCTGATTGACTGCGCCAAGTAGTATGTGACACCACGTCATGCTCATGCTGTTAGAAACTAGTGATTTCCTGTTCAAGCATTTGCTTATTTGCGGTATATCTAGCTCCGCAAAATTAGCTTTTGGCTGAATTTGTGTGTGTAGTATTTTCAGCACATTTGCAGTGTATGCTGACTGTCTGCAGTGTTGAAACTAATGAAACCAGTCTGTCTTGATCTGAAGCCCAAATTCCATTACGCCAACTTTCACCGAAACTTCCCCGCGAGTAAAGTTGTGGACGCAAATCATGAAAGTCGCTGACACAAACGGTGACAAATCATGAAGTTTCGGTAAAAGTTGCGTACATAAATCACGAAAGTCATGGACACAAACCATCTTGACATGTCGAAACCCGTTTGTGTCGCTCTAATGGAATTTAGTCTGTTACAGTGCTCGGGGAAAGTTGGCGACAAAGTCTGCGACAAGTTCCCAACAAAGTCGCAGACTTGTCACAGACACAAATCATGAAAGTTGGCGACGTGATTCGTGTCGCGGACTTTCATGATTTGTGTCCGCGACTTTGTCGGGAACTTGTCGGGGACTTTGTTGCAAAGTCGGCGTAATGGAATTTGGGCTAAATCCATATCCACTGTAAATGTTAGGGTTATGCATGCTGCATATTGTTGGTTTGCTTGTCTGTGGCAGAGTAATGACTTGTTATGCAACTTCATTTTCTTTCATGTGTTTTTTTCTGATGAATGCATCAGCTAAAGCACTCTATTCTGGACCTTAACTGAACATTGTGTATGTGTGTGCAGTTTTCTCGATCGTGTTGGCGTTGTGAAGCAGTCAGACTACATGCCCACCGAGCAGGTATTATGCATGTTTCGCTCGACTGATAGACAATGTCTTGATGCTTCTGTATTTTTGCTTAACATGAACAGCATTCAGCCTCTAATGCTTAACTTTGGATGGAGGTTTATACTGCTGCTCTGTAGGGATGTGACGAAGAAAAAAAATTTTTGCATTCGTCAGATGTGAATATTTACTTTACTGTTCGTCGAATAACGAGCGCGAATGCGAAAGCTTATTTAGCCTCAAGAATACTTCCACCAGACCAGAGTTTGAATAAAGTGAAACAGTCAACGTAGTTGTTTAGTGTTCAGTCAGTAAAAATCAGTATCTAACGCGAAGTTCAGTCAATCCAGTTCAATTAAGACGAGAAATATTATTAGATTATGACCAATCTACTTCTTGCACGCATTAGATTTTTTTGTACTATTCAAGTGCTTTTTTGTTCCTTTCAACTTGTATTAGAGAGCCGGTGTCTATTTGAGGCCGCAGTCTACTATTATACTAATAGTGAATGGCGTTGAGGTCGTTATTGAAAATTCTCTCTTCGTCTATCTGGCATTGTTATCTGGCACCTCAAAGATGATGGGGTCACAACCTTGATCTTTCAGGGTCACATGACGTCATCGGACATGTGACCATTTGACTCATGGGGTCAACTTCCTATTGGTGGTCCATTGTGACCATGCGTCTATCTTGCACCATTATTGAGATATAGCCATTTGAAGTTCTTCCAGGAAGGCTTTCCAGGAAAGGAGGTCAAGACGTCGGTCACCGGTAGTCAATATAATACTGATCTCGTATACTCCTTTTTGCTACGTTAGGAACGTGGCGTGCGAGGAGTAGAAATGAGACATCCAAAGTGTAGTGTTCTCTTCAGTCAACATCCAAAGTTCGGTCAAGTTGAATAAAATGAAATATTTGCATTCGCCAAAAACACTGCCAGCTATTCGTCGAATATTGAATAGCTGAAAATTGGTCAATACTCGCACGTCGTCAAATGTGAATATGAAGTTCGTAACATCCCTGCTGCTCTGCACTGTATCCATTAGTTGTGCACTGATTTCTAATTGTACTGTAATCCTAATTATGACTTATAATAATGACTTAACAGAGCCTAGTCATTTTCTCAAGTCTGATTTATATGAGTTTGATTTCTGAGCTGTAATTTGATAAATAATATGCCCTAACAGGACTAGCAGGCTTACTAGTAGAATGTTGGTATGGTTGCTTAAAATTATTAGTGTATTTTCCTGCTGTCATTGTTATTAGTATATGATCAAGATATGTTGGCTGACACGTAGGCCCATGGATTCGTTCAACATTGCCATCTTTCTCACCCTACTAGTGATATGTAAACATGTCATTGTACGTAGCATTAGTTAGTACTAATATTGTGATTGTCACTGTAGGATATACTGCGCTGTCGTGTCCTGACTTCGGGAATTTTTGAGACACGGTTCACTGTGGATAAAGTCAACTTTCAGTATGTGTTATTTTGGACATTTTCATGTGCCTTTTGCTAGTGTAGTTGTATCACATAACCGACAGACTGGGGTGTCATAACATGTTGCCGTAACATGTTATTCTCAAATAAAACAAGCAAAGATACCACCACACCTTGTGGCAACATGGCATGCGGCCATCCTGTTAGCTAGATTGCACGGTCACTGCATCTAGTGTGCTGTTAGCTAGACCTGGGAGTCGCTGCAGTACAGAAACATCACCCGACTTGAGGCCGACCTGAGGCTAAAATGACCCCAAGTCCATGGCAGTCGACTTGAGCACATCCGACTCGACTTGACTTGACTTGGCAGCGGCATGTCGACTTGAGTCGACTTCAAACGACTTCAGATGTTCAGAAGTTGTGATGAACTTGCGTGAATGCTTTAGGTATACTGTAAGGTATTCGTAAAGTGTTTTATTCTTGGGCGGACGTTTTGTTATCGTCATTTCTTAAAGGAAGTTTATACAAACTGCTGTTAGCTGTGCATTGTGTTTTTTAGCTGATCGTATATCTACTTAAGTAACGATCTAGCTATTGGCATGGTTGTCGTCTGTCTGTAATGTGGCTGTAATGTATTGGGCTAAGCTTCAGGTCGTAGGGAAAAACTTTTCAGTGTGGCCGAAAAAAGTAAGCTATTGCACTTTGACTATTATCTTCACTAAATATTGACCATTTTTTACCAGTAGACTCTGTAAGGAATTTGCTATTTAGTGGCATGCACAACACACCCATTGTATTGCTACTTTACCTTGTAAAACATAAATATCTCAAAACCAACAATTTCTACAGATCGACAGAAGGTCTTTAAAGTATTTTACTAAAATGTCAAATATGAGTTATAGTCAGTGTAAAAAAACAATGAAGGACATATTGGACATCTTTTCGAATTATTTGAATCTTTTTGCATAAATTTTCAACGTCAGTTAATGCTGGTTGGCGGCTGCAATTCTGCTTAGTTAACTGCGTGAGCATTGTACTTCGATCGTGCGATCCTAGCCTACAACCCTACAAGCCGTGCACTGTTTCGCTGAAAGGTGAAAACGTACGCTGTAGCTATATGTAAACATTTCTGGCATTTATTATAATTCATATTTAGCATAGATATTCTGACGTCTTTGAGTCAGGTCGATTTCCCAAGTCAACTTGAAACGACTTGTAATGAAACCCACGGCGACAGAAAATTTTGACGGTGACGCTGCTACAGACTGATGACTTGACTCGATTTGGAAGACTCATGTCGACTTGATTGACCTGACTCATGGGTCTACTGTTAGCGCTTGAGACTCAAGCTGCCTGAAGTCATTTGTTGCAGGGTTTAGAACCTTCATGTGTTTTTAATAATCCCAATTTGGTAGGTTATGGGGTTATCACAGATTTTAAGGTATTTGAATAATGAATATGCACTGCTGGATACTGTTTATCTCAATTGCAGTTATGTTCGGAAAAAAACACTCAGGTTTTTTAATATCTTTTTTTATATCTAGATTTTTTTTCACAAAATTTCTAGAGTCATAGATTCAAAAGTTCTAAAAACACTATTTTATTCTTAGTCTTAAAAGCAGGATCGTTTATCGTTTTTAAATAAATTTTTTTTTAACGTTTATAAATCAATATCACACAGTGATAATGTTTAGATGCAGTTTGTCTGCCATGTTGTGGTTGTAAAGAAATGTTGTGTGTTTGACTGGCAGCATGTTTGACGTGGGAGGTCAGAGAGATGAGCGTCGCAAATGGATCCAGTGTTTCAACGACGTAACAGCAATCATCTTTGTGACAGCGTGCAGCAGTTACAACCTTGTGCTGCGCGAAGACGTCAGCCAGAACCGAATCCAAGAATCACTCGAGCTCTTCACGAGCATCTGGTCAAATAGGTATGATATCACTCTGTCGAAATTAAAAGCTTGGTGATCTAGCTTTTTTATGCAGGATCAGCAGCTTGCAACTGCCTAACTCTAGCTTTAAGCAAATTAAATGCAGACTGAAAACATACTTTCTGCAACACTTTTTTATACTTTCTGGTTTTTGCTCAATGTACTACTCTGCTCTTTATATGATTTTTGCCACGTGAACGTAGTGTTCTTGGTATTTTTCTTTTGTTCTGCAACTGCGATGAATGCTGTAGTTACAGCTATACTAACGGCTATTGACTTGTCACTGTTTACAAGAAACAATCATTTTCTTTTCCAGAGAAGCCAAACATTAAAAGGCTGGATGAAAAACGTACACCTTATTATCATTAGTATTTTCTGACACTTTGTCTGACTGGCTTATTTCTGTGAGCTGGATTGTGTTAGCCTGTCTCAAGTGATCTCTCTGATGGATTGTTGTAGTGATATATGATATAGCATGCGTTAAGTCTTAATTATTATAACTCTTATTATTGTTATTAATTAATTTATAAATTGCTATTTTAAGGTGGTTGCGCTCCATCTCGATCATTCTGTTTCTGAACAAGCAAGATTTGCTAGCGGAGAAGGTGAGAAGTGGGAAATCGAAGATAGAAGACTACTTCCCTGCCTATGCCATGTACACCACAGATCGTTAGTATACACCAATGTATTCTAATTACTTGCATCTGTCTTGATCAGTCGTAGGCCTATTAGCTTCTCAGTCTAAGATAAGGCAGTATTTTGCTGTTATAAGCAGAACTACAATGAAAGAATGGAGCAAATTTTGGGATGTAGAAAGTCAAAAAGAAAATCAATCAATAGCAGAGATAAGAGCTTGAGATATTAACAGCTATAAATGAAGACTAATGATAATTGAATTGAGAGAAAAAACTGAATAGAAGTACAGAGAAAAATTGTGAGCTCAAAAATTTAGCAGAAATTGGTAAAGTAAGTTTGGACGGTGTTAGATGTGTAAAACTAAGCAGACAGAATGACATAATGACAGAATGTTAGTTTCACTTTTGGTCTGAATTAAACACTGTCAATGAATGTCTCAGTCTACAGACCCCTAAAGTTTTTCGCTGTTTTTAGCAACCATTTGGAATTTTAATTTGAAATTTTACACATTTATTTACTGAAGCTTTTACATCTAACTGTCAAATAAAATTTGGTTCTCTTGAAAAATGATGAAGTTATAGATTTTTAACTTCACCACCTACCAATTTTTCAGCATTCAAAAATATTCCAGCTACAACACCAATTTAATAACATGTTGAAACAACACAGTTAACTGATCAAATGCCAGAATTCCATTGTCACTGTAAATGTTCGAAGGGTCTACTGCCAGCTCTAACACAAGCCTTCAGTTGCTCTGAGAAGTCTTTCACAGCTTTGTCGATCGGTCCCAGGTTGCCACAGATAACCTGAAGCGCTACATGAGATCTTTGATTGTCTACGGCTTTGTTTTAAGCTTGCGGTAAGCCTCCAACATTGCACCCCAAACACGATTATCCATTGGGTTCATATCCGGCGAATTTGGAGGCCACTAGTCTTTGGTGATGAAATTTGGACAGCTGGCTCACAGCCAGTTCTGTGTGCTGCGTGGCATTGCGCGCTGTGTGTGGTGATGTGCCATCTTGCTGGAAGATGAATCCGGTGGGCAGCCGGCGATTGCTTTAAAGGAACAATAATTTAATGACAATTCCTAAATGCAGTAACGTGGTAAACGATCTTTGAAAATAAAATAGCATTTGGTTGGTGGCGTGGCGTAGTTAGTAACGCATTTTGGCTGAAATGAGGTTACTCTACGCCGGGCCTGGTTAGTACTGCGATGGGTGACTGCCTACGGGCAGGTAAACCATCTCGGTGCAAAGCCTGCCAGCTAGGTCGACTCAGCCTTCTACCCTCCGTGTGATAGTAAAATGAGCAGTAACTCATTTATATGGGTTACGGAAGGTGGTGACCTTAGTACAGCTGACTGGGGCTGCCTAGCCGGCCGGCCGCTGCATTAGCCTGTGTCTGCAGGCTGCACGTGGTGGCCGTGCGGCTGGCGACTCGGGTTAGTGATGAAAAGCGCATTAGAGGCATTGTATGCGAGATGCGCTATACAAATTGACACCTTTACTTTTAGCTTTAGTGCTAAAAAATCGGTAGGCGTTTATGTTAAAAGGTCTATAACTTCGTCGTTTTTCAACAGAATCACATTTCGTTTAGCCATGAGATGTAGCATTTTTCAGTAAATAATCCTGTAAAATTTCAAATTAAAATTCCAAATCGTTGCTGAGAAAACAGCAAAAAACTTTATGGGTCTAATTTTTTTGGCTGCACTCTGTAGTTGACTAAAAGCGGATGATTATAGTTCTAGTCAAATGTGAGTGCCAGGGATGTGGTCTTGGTCGAGATGTCTCAGTCTTGTCTCGGACAAAATCCTCAACGTCTCAGTCTCGGGGCAATATGTCTCGGTCTCGGCCCAGTAGATCTTGTCTCGGGTCTCGGACCATTGCGTTTCATCGAGACATTTTGGGCAGGCATGCACTGTGCATGCTGTAGCTGCAGTCAGAGGGATACTAACCTGCATGACATTTGTGGCTTAGACATATTTGTTTACTGTGTTTTTACTCTTTCATTTGCTTATTTATCATAAAGCAGAATTATGTCATGTCAGTCTTTTTTCGTTATAAAATGACCTAGTAGCAATGAGCATAAAAGTGTATGATGTCAAAATGAATACAATCAACCAAAGGTAGATGACGTATAAGGCTATAATCAACTGTAATCAACTGTAGTTTACTAATTTCAGTTGCTTGCAAATTGCGATAAACATAATGGCTCATGTCTACAGCACTGCAGTTGCAATTCTTTATGGTG
>Ga0056128_1001732_pt1 | contig 25000 bp, 14 predicted proteins | sample WorMetLIZISLAND2_FD_71113 | JGI IMG/M metagenome (GOLD analysis project Ga0056128, IMG submission 71113) | Marine gutless worms symbiont microbial communities from Max Planck institute for Marine Microbiology, Germany - Olavius geniculatus... ... | reverse complement strand
TTCACTCCCCTTTCCACTTTTTCTTTTTCCTCCCCTCTTCCCTTAGAAGTGGCCTCTCTTTTTTAGAAGTGGGACCTCTTGAATCCAGCTGCGGAGTTTGGGGGAGCGCTGTGACTTTGATGCATTTTAGCGTTAAAATAATTATTACATCTGGTGACAATTAACTTAATCATTTTTCTGATACACAAACTTATTAATTATCAGTTCGGCAGAGCATATAGAGTGTTTACTTATGCATAAGGGCTCAAGGGGAGGGGGGCTGCATGTTCGCTCACCCCCCTTGGATCTGCCACTGCTCATACTGTTAATTCTAGTTACCAAGATAATCACAAACTTGAACCGAAGTCTTAACTTTAATGTTATCTTTTTTCTAAGAGCGAACAATTGCAATATAACACCAAAGTTAATTCGAACATTGCAGCTTAACACCGGACAGTGCAAACGAATATGCGTTTTTAAAATCCCCATGGATTAGAAATTTTGTAATCGGTTTTTAGTTTCTTTCTTATCTATGGATTAGAAAAAAAGTTAACTGAACTCGGTTCTAAAGAAGTGTCAGATTAAGACAAATGGATTAGAATAAAGATAAACTTTTTTCTCAACTAAACATGAACTCACGTGATGTTTTTCAGAGCTGGCAAGTGCAGGTCGCTGTGAAGTGTCGCAGGACGTGCCCTACTTTGACTTCAGCATCAAAATCGACGCCTGATTACCAACCGACGTCTACTACTCGGACCCTTTTTATTCTTCAGATCTGTTTTTCTGTGTGTTTCAGCTTTATTTATGCATTTTTGTTTTCTGAACTTCAGTATCGGCACCGAGTAAGTAAGGTAGTCTCTTATCTAGGTGTTCCAGTTTCAACCTTTTCATTATTTCTGGGAAAATAGATTTAAATTCCCCCAAGATCATCTGCGAAGACCTTGCAATTGTTATTCTTTGATTTTACTGTAAAGTGATAAAAATGCATTTATATGCATGTGGCAGTGTGGCTATACTTTATTCGACTTTAATATCCAAAAATGGTTAATGTTTTATGTTATATTTTTGGTTGTTTTTATGTTATGTATATTCATTCTGGTATTTAGCTAACTTTGTTTTTTGTTTTTTTTTGTTGATTTATTTTTGGTTTGTTTTGTTTTTACGATGTTTTTATTTTTGTCACATTGTCACATATAATGTTCCGATCACTTGAAAACTCTGCTGTCAGTTTCACGGACCATGTTTTATGTGCCTGAGTCGGTTAAATAGTCATCCCTTGATCTTTTGTATCTGCTTTGTGCTATTTTTTAAACATTTTTTACTCAAATATAGTTAAGTGTTTGTTATTTGTTTCGTAGTTTAGTGTACAATTGGGTACATTGCTTTATATATGACATTTAGGCAGTATTTTCATGTATCAGGGGGTGCTTTTCCCCTATATGACATTTTTGGCTTCCAGTCGATGTCTAACACCGTTTTCAGCAGTGTGTTATTAGAGGACTTTTTATGCATTGCTATCAGTAATGTTAATGATGTTTACTTTTTGTGCCAGTTCAATTCGGCTTGCTTTATATATGCGACATTCTTTCCAGAAGCAGCATGCGTTGAAATAATAGGCGGGACGGGATGTTGCAATTTTTTGACAAACACTGCTAATTTCTGACAGATTATCCATGGACATCTGCAAATTGGGTGCTCCGAATTTCAATTTTATTTCTAAATTTCCCCACAATGTGGGTTTTTTCAGCCCCAAATTTTGCTCGTTTGGACAAAAATGTTGAGACAAAAGATTTCTTAAAATCGAGAAATTTAGGATGGTCATCTGCCCTTTTTGCCACGACATTAGTGATTTTGGCAGTTTTTAGCATGCGCCTGGCGATGTTTTCTGCATTGCTAGTGTATATTTTGTGACACATGTTAATGTGTCCCGGAGACTCTGTTTGTATTATCATTATATTCAGTTATTGCACTTACTGTTTTACATACATGGCTGAGTTGTGTAAATATTCATTAATCAATTATTGGTTTTATTTTTTATCTACTCTCTGATATTTGTCAACATTTTCTGACATATAGTTGAGTGTTGTTTGTTAATGGTTCCGTAGTTTAAAGAACTTTTTGGTGCATTGCTGTCCATAGTGTTAATGATTTTTATATTTTTCGGTACTCTGCTGAATGCCTTTATATGACATTTTTGGGGGGTTTTTGCTGGATGTCTTTAAGACTGTGTTCTGCAGTGTTAGCCTATTTGTGTCGCAGTTCAATTTCACGAAACTTTTTGTGCTAAGATGGGCTGATGAGGTCTGTTGATGTTAAAAGGTTAATCATCACAGCAAAGTTAACCGAATAATGTGAAAAAATCCATTTTCTAACTTTTTTTACAACTGTGGGATTTTTTTCTATGGAGTGGCAGTTATTTCCAGATCTCTTACTTTTAGTTGCTAGTGTATTTTGGGTCATAGATCACCTGATTTAGTTTTGCGATCAAAAGTCAGTGTCAAGATGTCATCGGGCTGACATATTGACAAAAATTTTCTGACAAGAAGATATTTCAACCATATAGTCTTGGAAAGACATGGAAAATAAACGTAAACGTTGCTGAGTAACGCACAGCAAAAAGTCCTTAAAAATGGGCATAAGTCGTCCTGAAAAGTTTTAGATAAAGCGTATAAAAATGTCGCGGAAAGTTATGGAAAACCACTTGGTGATCTGCGCCTGCTTGCGAGGTAGTTTTTTTTTTGGTAGTTAAGTGTTGCAGTATGTTTTTCTACTTGTTCTGTGTTCGTTGGTTTGTACTGTGATCGAGTTTTTTTTTACGCGTAATAGCAGAATGCTTCGCGCATCTTAGCCATGGCCTGGGCGTCTGTCCGTCCGTCACACCCTGGCACTGTATCAAAACGGTGACACATAGAATCAGGAAATCTTCACTCGTTTTTCGTGACAAAATTTCGTGCCCCTGGGTACATAGGTTCCCCTCAATCGAGGGCGTCAAAGAGGGGTATCCCCCTCTAAAAGACGTTATTTTGACCCTATTGGCTCTTCTAGTGTGAAAACGGCGGCAGATAGGTACACACATGTTGCTTATCATAACAAATACTGGTCATGGGCTTTTTAGTTGTATCAGCATCGATGACCTTGAACCCCTGCAAAAGAAGTTTTTAGTGAATTTTTAGCAATTTTTGGTTGCAGCGCACATTTCAACACTGAATTGCGACGAAATGGCTGGAGATAGATTAAGACAAGCTGCATATGAAATTTTCAGCACTAAACGTAGATTTTAGCGGTCCAAGTCCTGACCACCTATGTTCAAGGAGGCCGGCGCAGGCGGGCGTCAAAGACGGCTACCTCTTAAAAAGTGGTTATTTTACCGCAATTATCTCGTGTAGCGTGAACACGGTTGCAGATAGGCACAGACATGCAGCTTATCATAACAAGCACTGGTGGCAAGCTTTTTGTTGGTTTCAACGTCGATGATCTTGAATGATCTTGAACCTTCAAAATAGGGGTTTTTAGTGATTTTTTGGCGATTTTCGGCTGCGATACAGATTTTAAGAGTGAATTGCACCGAAATGGCTGAAGATGGACCTGGACAACCTGCATGTGACATTTTAAGCATAGAATGTACATTTTTGTGAATCTAAGTTTCGATCTCTTAAATTCAAGGAGTCTTCCGTACGGTGGCCTTAAGTTTTAATACTCTTTCAAGATGCAATTATATCTTATTGCTGTACACTGATTGCTGAGGTGGCAGGACCGCTGCTATCGCGCGTCACGTGAGCTTTGCTCAAGTGACTTGTTTATACGACAACATTTTAAGAGTTTTTACCTATGTAATCTGGTTTGTGCCTTGCTGATCATTAGGTATTCGTCTAGTTTGTATTTTGTGCTTTCTCACCAACTGTGAGATTTGGGGTACAGTGTAAGCTATCCTAGGGGTGTTCTTCAGGGTGGAAGCCAAACGGATTTCCTGCAGTTTTTTAGCAGTCAGGATGCTTTTCTGGAATCACTTTGAATGAAAATGACGTTTCTAATGTGTGCATTTGCTGTTGTCACTTTGAACAGTGCAACGCTAGATACGACGGAGTATTGGATAAAAAGTAATGAAATTGTAGTTAAAACTAGTGATATGCGGTTATCTGAAGCATAATAAAACAGTCTTCGGTAATTTCGATAGTCTGTGTTTTTGTAACCATAGCTGTGACGTGAGACAGGGGCCCCTAGGGATGGTTACTGAATTTCAACGGCTTTGTGGGTTAAATGAAGTTATTATCTGAAGCACAAAGTTGCAATTTTTCGCCGGAATTCCAACAGACAGTTGCAAATTTCTGACCACAGAGGGGTGCTCAAAATTTTAATTATGCCCCTAAGATTCCAGAAAATGGGGTTTTCTGGTCCAAATTTTGCATTTTTAAACAAAAAAGCTTTTTTGATAGCCAGAAATTTACGGGAGATGCAATTCCCTCTACCCGACTTGCCATGACGCCGCTGCCAATGATTATACGTAGCTTGTGAGTTTTAATTATCATTTAACCATCATGTTGTTATACGTTACTTGTTCCGTAGTGTATTGATTTTTACTGTGGTTGTGTACTTTTTATGCCAATTTTTTTGAGTTTTTGCACATGTTCAACAATACTGTTTGTGCATTGTTATTCGTGTTTGTTTTTTTTTTAATTTCATCACATCCGATATTTTACAAGTTACTCGCTACACCTGTTTTTCAGAAAGCTTTCTACATTAAAAGTGAAGGATAATTGATGCAGCAGCTGATGAGAGGACAGCACTAGAGAACAGTTGTAGGACCTATTACCATGCTGACCAAGTTTGGTTACTTAGCAAGAACAAGAAGAGTGTTTGTTGGCCGTACAAAATAACACATTAATTTCTGAAAATAATACGACAAAGGCGGGCTGTTTGTCCGACATAACATCTGCAACGTGCGTAGTCTGTGGCGGATCCAGAAATTTGGAATACGGGGCGGAGGAGTAGTGGGTGGTAGGGTCTGGGGAGGGGGCACTGCACAGTTATAATGGAGCGTGCAGAGCAACTGAACTTAATTGAAACGAAGCGCAGCTTTCGGATAATTTTATTTTACATCAGACGTACACATAAGCCTGCCATAATTACAAGAAAAAGTGCGCACAATGGGTAGGGTCAAGTTTTGCTAGGACTTTAATCAGTAGGCCTATCTTAGACCAAAGTTTCGAAATAACTACTCTTAGACTACAGTGCAAGCTAGAATTGCCAAATTTTCACTGTCGGCTGCCCGGAAGACTCCAGTTTCAGGAACCGTAAAGCTTTTCCATAAATTCAAAGGGGGTCACCCTGAACAAAAGCGCTGAATGAGAAGGGGTGGGAAAAATTTGTGATTTTTAGTGAATAACTCGCTATATCTCAATAACGCTGCGAGGCCTAGGTTACTATTAATCACTAATATGAAGTCGTACACTGGCTCTCGATTGCCACCAAATTCAATGACCTTGGATGACCTTGAACGCAAAAATAGGGATTTTTATTAATTTTTCGGCGATTTTGGTTTTAAAGACATTTCAGTAGCGAATTGCGCCGAAATCACTAGAGATAGATAGCTGTCATTATCATCATTGTGTCGGATATTGATTGCTACGCTCGATAAACTTAGATCTGTTCGCAGCAGGTCTTCGGACATGCACTGCTGTCGCGCGTTCCCTTTGCGTTAGCAAAGCTTTCTTGTAGCAAAACGCTGCGGTAAACAGTTAGCCTACGTTAGCAATGGAAGAAACAGCGCGTGTCGTAGGTCTCCATGAACAAACAGACATTTCAACAGTCAAGACGTAGGTCTTCGAGAGGACATGACTGAAGTTAAAGAAAGACTGTGGCTACAAAAAGAGTCATCAACGTCTGAAATCATCCATCATGTGTACAGTCAGCAACAGTGAATACTTTCAAATCGACTACAGAAGTGAAGTTTGTACGACTAAGATCGATGAGTCAGCCTTTAAACAGAGGACCAGAGGTCGAGACAGCAGTGAGGCCGCATCGAGTGACATCAATCGTCACTGACATGCACCGATGAGCTCACCGAAATGTTTGTCGCACTGTCTCGTTGACAACGAACCTGAAGGCGCTCGCACATCTGCGATAAAATAACGCAAAATAAAACAAACTAAAACGACTTATTCTGTTGTAGACTTTATTGCAGCACAGGCAAACCCGGCGATAAAATAAAATAGGGACCTACAACTTCTCAGCAAGTTCGTAGCGCCACGTTTCGTTCTGTGATTCTGATAAACAGTAATTAACATAGCTCACGGCGACCGCCTCCGTCTCCAGTTTTTTATTTGTTTTTATTGCATTTTGTTTTACTTCACATGGGCTACCGCCCTAACTTAATTTTCACCTTCGTGATCAGCTGTGGCAGTAATTCTCGCCCTTGTTGGCTGTCGGCGGTCTTCAATCGCCAGGCTGCGCGTCGAGTTGTAGTAGGCCTACGTCCTATCTAAGCTTCGGTTCACAGAGTTCTGTTAAAAATCGGTCTAGTCTTTTGCTCCGTGAGAAAAGGTTGGTACCATGAGACCATTGTGGCTAATATATTTATTAGGCCTATGATTTCGCGTCATAAGCCTTTGAAAGTTTTAGCTGTAATTTATGCTTGAAAGAACTGTATGGTAGGCTATACGAAATGATAATTAATTATTAATTTATCATTGTAACGTGGTGCAATTCAATTTACGTCGCTGGTAAAGGACTTGATTACCGGTACTACCAGGGACGTCGAGAGTAGGGATTGCAATCCCGGGATTCCGAGTCCCGGGATCAGGGGATCCCGGACGTTTTCGCCAATCCCGAATCCCGGGTTTTCGTTAAAATTTCGTTAAAATAGCACTTTTTCGACCGTCGTATAATAAAAATAACAATTCTGAAGGTCTGAATTAATAAATAAAATATTTTATGCGTTCTAGATTTATACTGTTTGCTGTACACTGTAATTTGTATTTTGACAAGTCACAGTCACTCCCAGTGGCGGTTTTAGGCCCGGGTCGGTGGTCTGTGTCCCCAGTTTTGCTCCACGCTACACGAGATGATTGCGGTAAAATAACTACTTTTAGGGGGGTAGCCGTCTTTGACGCTCGCCTGCGCCGGCTTCCTTGAATCTAGGGGATCGCGACTTAAACTGCTATAATTTACGTTTAATGCTAAAAGTTTCATACGTAGGTTGTCTTGGTCTATCTCCAGCCATTTCGTCGCAATTCAGCGTTGAAATGTGCGCTGCATCCGAAAATTGCGAAAAATTCACTAAAACCCCTTTTTGAGGGTTCAAGGTCGTTCAAGGTCATCGATGTTGATAAGTCTAAAAAGCCTGTCACCAGTGCTTGTTATGATAAGCAGCATGTCTGTACCTATCTGCAACCGTTTTTACACTATACGAGTCAATAATGCAAAATAACGTCTTTTTAAGGGGGTGCCCCTATTTGACGCCTTCGATCGACTGGAACCCCTGCACCCAGGGCACGAAATTTTGTCACGAAAAACTATAGAGTCCTTGAGGACGGACGGACGGACAGACGGACAGACGGACAGACGCCCAGGCCATGGCTAAAACGTGCGAAGCATTCTACTATCGCGCGTAAAACTCATGAGAATTATGATTGCATTGAAACTTACTATTGTAGATTAGTGGAAAAAAATTTCCGTGGACACCTGTCATGCATGCATGATATTGCTCAACATCCGTCCTTGAGAGGCGGCAGCTAAGAAAGTGACGACCTCAGTCGTAGCAAGTACGGTATCACGGATCCGCCAGTCAGCCAACTAGCACGTCAAGTCGAGGAAGCAGCCTGGCTATCACGAATTACCAGTCGGCAAGTTTTTTGCTTGCCTGCAGAAACCTCGAATTTACCACCCATATTTTACGCTTAACTTTTAGTGTTCACTATCCTTATAAATCTTTTAAAAACGCTAACTCTAACCGAAACCCTTATCTTAAAAATTACCTTAACCATAATTCTAAAGCTTAAACCCTACACTATAATATTCACGCGAATTTTAGTCAGTAGCGCGTATACTGTATTTAATGTCATTCGCTACAGAGCGACTGCAATTTTTCGTTTTGACCGGTTAGATAGCCTACAGGCTATTTAACCGGCTGCCGGTTAAATAGTCAGTGCGTATCTGAAATGCGTCTATAGGTCTATTGACAGGCAGCTCTAAATTGTGGTGCGTGCATGTGTGTGTTTTAGAAAGTAAAACTAAAATGGCGTCCCGTGGATTTTCTGTTTCGCTTTCGTCCAGTTCGTCGTCTTCCGGCAACGATAGTAACACCTACGACTGTATGGACACCTATTTCTGGGGTCAGTCTTGATCCTGTGATTTCTATTTCTTGTTATTGCAAAAAAATTGTAGTACCGCATAGAAATAATCTTACACTGAGTGGTCAAAAATAGGGCATACGCCAACATGTTTTCGTCACCTTTAGTGGCGTCGTGCCCATGGAGCCCGAGGGCCTGTCCCCTCTCCCCGAAATTATGTTCAAAGACGAATAACAACATTTGAACACGTTTTGAAGCAAAGAATCTACCCCTCCCCTTCCCAGTGAATGAACTGGCTTGGCTCCACTCTGCCTATTGCTTTTTTCGGGAATAGCTGTAGCTGGCTTTAAAACGCGTTTTTCATGCTCAAAATGTCCAAAAATCGTTTTATGTTTTAATGATAAATGTTATTAATGATAGAGGCTGCAATTATAGCCTATAGCCTACTCGTGTTGACTGCGGGCAGGATGTACGTTAACGAAAAACAGACCTTCTGTTGAGTGGAGCTACTGGAACGAACTCAAAGAAAGCCACTCTCTGATCGTCAGACAGGTGAACTTAATACATTTAGGCCTATTTGTCTTGGAATTTAACTATTAAACAAGAAATTTGAGCTAATGCTCACGAGACGCACGAAAGCCTATAACAGTTCCGGTTCAGTAGTTTAGCTGAAAATTGAAATATTCACGTTAAGTTAATATACAAATACCAAATTCTCTATCTGGATCGCATAACGATAGTAGCGTGGCGCCACCTTGTAAATGATATAGAATTGTGTCGCAGCCCGAAATCGCCAAAAAATCCACAAAACCTATTTTGGCGTTCAAGGTCATTTAAGGTCATTGAATTCAGCGCCAATCGAGAGCCAGTATACGACATCCTATTAGTGATTAATAGTAACCTAGGCTCTATCTCGCACCGTTACTGAGATACAGCGACTTATTGGCCAAAAATCGCAAATTTAGCCCACCCCCATCTCATTTAGCACCCTCATTCGCCGTGACCCCCTTCGACTTTATGTAAAAGCTTTACGGTTTCTGAAACTAGAGTCTTCCAGGCAGCCGATGGTAAAGATTTGGTGATCCTAGCTTGCACCGTTTTGACTGATCCACCCGTGTGACGGAAAGACGGATGGACAGACGGACAGGCAGACAGACAGAATTGCGATGGCTAAGACGCGTTGAAAGCAGTAGCTGCTTTCGCGCGTAAAACGCTTTTGTTGAATTCGTGTCGTGTAAAAACTTGCAGCGAAACAGCAGTCTAGAGTCGTGCAAATGATGCATGAAGAAAAAAGCTTATTATGGCATTTCTGTTGTGTATAAAGCTGCTGAACGCAAGTGTTAAGTTAATACGACAGAAAAAACAAGAAGCCCAGCTTTCGCTAGGATAGCCGACCGTACTGGTTGTCAGTGACCTTCAAGGTTATTTAAGGTCGATAATTTCTATGTCATCTGAAAGGGCGTATGCAATTTTCTATTAGTGATCAATAGCAACCTTGGCTCTACCTCGCACAGTTTAGCCACAATAGCGCGTACTGATATTCAAGGTCATCTAAAATTAATGATTGTCATGTCATTAAAAAGCCAATATGCCACTTTTTATTAGTGATTAATAGCAACCCGGGCCCTATCTCTCACCGTTGCTGAGATAAGGCCAGTTTTCATTGAAAACGCAAGTTTTTTTACCTCTTTCCATTTAACTCCAAATTTGAAAGTGTTTCTCTTGCAATAGACCGCTAAAATTTTGCACACTTAGGTGTAAAACAAGGCTAGTTTTTCATGTAAAATTTGTTCCCTTACAACCTACCGTCTAGCCACGACACCTCCGTCACAGACGACGACAGACAGACGACAACGCGTATGCATGAGCTCGAGTTGCTCAACCGTTACTTAAGTACGGTCGGCTAAAAAAATAACTGCACGAGAAACAGTTGTCATGGTTCAGAGCGACAGGCGCGTAAGTTTTTTGTCATTTTGTTTCTGTTCGTACTAAGCAACTACAACGAGTTGATTGGGTCTCGCTAGCCAGTAGGCTATGTGGGACATAATTCCTGGCTTAATAAAACTCCTTTCGACACATTTTGAAGCACGCGGACGAGAAAATTGGTTGGAGAAAGCGTAGGTTTGTGTGCCTGGTTTGTGCAGAGCGTGTTAGGAGTTGATGCTGTGATGAATCAACGAAACGTCGTGCAAGTGGAGACGCTCAACTTCTCCAGCGAACGAGTTCATCTCCCGATCGTATCTCTGACCCTCGGCAGAAACGACATGGTCAGACGTCAACCTCTGTAGTAGATTAATAATGTGTATTTGGAAGAACTGGTAACGTTTAAAGACTTTTAATAGTTAGCCTAACAAAAAAAATAACGACTAATTAATCGGTTATTTCGATTACAAGCTAACAGTGGTATAATGGCGAAAGAAAAATGTATTTTGTTATTTTCTTTTCAGTACGCCTATTTTTTCAGTTTGTTCAAGTATACGATGCACTGACACACAATAATTATTGTGTGCTTTAACCCAGTCTTGTGGATGAATGGAAGTATTATGTTCACAGTCACATGCAGTTAATGCACTGCTGTGCGACCGTCTTAATAAACCGTATTACGGGTCTTTCTCGTCCCTCCGTCCGTCAGTCTGTCTGTCTGTTCGTCTGTCCGGTACGGATTTCTATCACAAAAGGAAGCGGAAAACCCAAAATTTGTGCGAACGTTTTTCAAGGCAGGAATAACCTTATGGCACAAAAGGTGGAGCTTAGGCTTAGATTTGAAGATAAGGTTTGGTTACGCGGCTACGTGCGGACGGCCGTATATTATGTCGCCATTGTGCCGACATTATTTTTTAGTTGTAGTCAACATTTTACGTCGGATGATTTTTTTGGCTGTGAAATAATGTGTTCAGGCTTCGATGAAACTGCACTTCTACTCCGACAACCCGGTGACCTTTCGCCTGGTGGAGGGTAACGGGCCGGTCCACATTGCCGCAGAGCATGTTGTCGGTACGCGCTTGACATAAAGGGTGTGTACATGAGCGAAAAAACCTCGCATGCGACAAAAAACAGGCCAGGCTACGTACAGCATGCATCTGTCAATCAGCTCGGGTTTGGTAGCGTCATCGCGCGAGACGCCGCCATATTGTATCGCGACTAATGGCGTTTCGTACATGCCATACCCGCGTTGACTGACAGCCGGACCGTGTGTGGCCCCGCCCCCCTCCCGCCCTGTTTTTGTTGTATGCGACGTTTTGTCCCTCATGTAACGTTTTTAGCGAACTTTTTTGCTTGCCATATGAGTGATGTGATGTGATAAATTTTTAGTGATTTATCGCACAAACTACGATCAGCGATACTGGATTGTAAACGACACAAATTCAACACCAGTCTTATGCTGAAACACCTGACAAACACAAACAAGGACTTGGGTGAGATTTCGCCTGTTGCCAAGTTATTTTGGTATTTGTTTTGTGACACCAAACTTAATTATTACTGGGTATTTGCAATTAAAGTTATATTCATAGTATTTTTTTGATAACTAGGTCTATAAAATTTTTCACAAAAAACGTCTTAACAAACAATTAAATAAACCAGTGACAAACTCGCAAAGCTTTTGTTAAAAGCACATGTATCGTACTTTTTTTGTGCTCAAAATAAGTTGCAAAACAATTAATTTTTTTTCGTTTTCTGGAAATAACTTTAGACATTAATAATTATTCTACTGAATATAATTGCACATAGCGTTCGTTGTTGGTTTGGAATAAGGTTAAGTAAAATTTTTATTCTCAAAACAACACGTTTAAACGACTCAGATTCTTAAAATAAAATACTGTACAAATACATTCTACCTGCGGACACGTCACGAGACTTTGTTTGCATGCTTATTTTTTTAATGTTTTAACGTACTTTCGTGACGTTTCTGGTTGTACACAATAGTATGCTGTCGATGGTCGGTATTAACTGATGGACACAACGAAACAATCTGTTCATCTTTTCTGATAAATGTTTAAATATTTTGGAACGTACTTTCATGTTGTTGTGTCTGCTAAGAGGTTGCGCTTGCCATTTTTTTATTAAACGAACACATGTTGTGGTGTAATGTGGTATCTCCTTATCCCTGTCCCTCACTCTTCTTGTGTCGTCTCCAGCATCGTCAAGCGTCACATTCTCAACCTTGAAAATGTGTGACGAGGAAATAAGAGTTGGTGGGCTATTACAACAACATGTAATGTGGTGTCATTTATATTTCGTTTACACGATGAAGCAAACATCAAGCAAACATCGAGCAAACGTCAAGAAACGTCAAGCAAACGTGAAGCAATTAGAACACACGTTGTGCACGTCTATTTTGAATGCATTTGCTTGATGTTTGCATTGCTTGATGTTTGCTAGATGTTTGCTTGATCGTGTGAACCTTTATATACTGTATACCGTTTGTATACCGTTTACACGATGAAGCAAACATCAAGCAAATGTATTCAAATATGCACGTGCACGACGTGTACTCTAATTGCTTCATGTTTGCTTCATCTTTGCTTGACGTTTGCTAGATGTTTGCTCGATGTTTGCTCGACGTTTGCTTGATGTTTGCTTTATCGTGTAAACGGGGTATTAGAGTACCACGACGACGACGAAAGAGCTGATGAAGTGTGTAAGAAGAATGGTGGCACCGGCAGCAGTTTTCCCGCCAAGCGTCCACCGAGCGCGAACAGGCCCACGCACCAGCCTACCGCGGGCAGTGCTGCGGTGAAACAACCGGCTCCTAGAAAACGTACAATAATGTCCGAGTCAATGCGAGAGAAAGTAGACCGATTCCTGGACGATCTGGACGACTCGCCGGTTAGTTCTAGCCTTTTACACGTAACACACATTGGTGTTATATACCGTGTCTAAAAAAATCAGTCAAAATTGTTTTCGTCACAACTTTATCAAATTTCAACCAACTTTGATAATTTTTGGCACAGACATGGCTAAGACAATAGAATTATGTAAGGTGTACTCTTTTTTCCACCTCGCCTAATTCACGTCAACGCACTACCATGTGAAACAGATGCTTCAAATTGTTACATTACGTGGTGATTATTTGTATAAGATTGTTTACCTTTGCATCATCAGTTCGACAGAAGGTGCTACGCGATTTAATAATTTTGTGGTATTAAATATTTTATGGTGAAAATAGCAGCCAACATATTAGCTGACTGATAAGCTAAAAACGTCCAATCAATGAGTGAATGCCGTTTGATCAGTCAGTCGATGATTCCGCTATCAGTCAATGGCGTTACATCTAAATCATTGTCTTTGTATGCGGGGCCCACTTTGGACATAAATTCTGATGATTTGCAAGCAAGTTGTTATACAAACTTATAATTCTGTTAAATAATTTACACTGAGTATTAGTTTGTGCTTAATTGAGTCGTTACAGCGTTTTCTTAAAAAAATAACTCAGCGATATGCAACAATTTGGAACATCTATGTTTTCACGGTATTGCGTTGACATAAATTAGGAGAGGTGGAAAGTGAGTGCACCTTGCATAATTTCGTCGACTTGGCCATCTTCGTGCCAAAAATTATCAAATTTAATCAAAAAAATTTGACAAAGTTATGACAAAAACAATTTTGACTTTTTTTCTGAGACAAGGTGTATATTCTTGTTCTGATTGGATATTATTGGTAACACAGCAACACACACGTGAAGAGGGACATATTCTTAGACGACCACAAGCGAGCTAGAAATTTGTGGCCGGGCCGAACGTTAAAAAGGTTAAAGGTTAAGTTAAAGTGGTGATATAGCTCTTAATGGGAAACCCATCTTAGAGCTACTGAGCGTCACCTGCCGTATGAATCCGGATCACATAGTGTTACCTGCCACCCGAAACAGGTAAATGCGCCCCACCTTAACCCCAGCCAGATAAGCCGGTACTTGATTTACCTACCCCGGAGGGATGGTAGACTGAGTTGACCTATGCGGCTGGTTACATACCCAGATGGTTTATCTGCCCGCAGGCAGTCAACCCATCCAAGTACTAACCCTGCTCGGTGTAGAGTAACTTCGTTATCGAATGAAACGCGTTACTGCTACGCCACGCCACTAATCCAAACGTCCGGCGCAGTAAGTCCAACTGGTGGCGCCGCCTAACCATTTATACTGCTTTTTAAACAAACCATGTCGGCCTTAAGTCATTGCAGTTGAAACTAAGTTTGTTTAATGTGGATAACAGCCGAGCAGCATCGTCAAATTTGCAGACATGCTGAGGACCACAGGCTAGTCGTACCCATTGCATACGCATTGTCGACATTAAAAATTCCCCTCCTTTCAAAACCCTCAACAGCTCTTATTGAAATTTGGGTACTTGTCCGTTAATTCACCCGCAACGGAATTATTCTTGATAAGGCTAACGCTAACACTAACCCTAACCCTGACCCTGACCCTAACCCTAACCCTATCTCTAACCTTCGGGTGCGGGTGAATTAACGTTCAAGTGCCGAAATTTGGCCTCAATTCATTGTAGGCAAGGGTCGTTTTTTCCTCCGATTTTGGTCTTGGTCTGTTGTTCGGATTTGGAGGATCGAGAAATGAAAAATATATATGTTTATAAAGTAAAAAAAGCCAAACCATAAGGCCTTGTGTTAGTACGTTCGGCCTACGGGCGGCCTAATTACTTGATAACGCGATCTGCCGTCATAATTTATCTGAAGCGTACTGTATTTACTGTAAATCTAGTAAAATTGCACTAGCGGCTGGGGCTTTGTCTTTTCAGATCTCGCGCGGAAGTATTAGCCTATCGCTGTATGATTTTCATCAGGACACAAAAATCCTTCGAAATTTAATACATTTGTATGGACATTTTTGGTTAGTTGACGCAGCAAGTTTTACAAAAGTGTACGAGATCGGTTGTGAGCGAATGCTGCAGCGGACAAACGCTGGTGCTTTTCTGGTATGTACTAAATGACGACTCAATTTTCTATTGCTTTGCTTTGGCTGAAAAAACAGCCGTCAATGCACGTTTTGTTTTAGTGCGGAGCATCATTGGCATTGTGGTGTATTTGTAAAGGTGACTTCGTCATCAACCGTACTGAGCGTCAAAGCGGAGAAACCTCTGATCACCGTGTCACCTCCGCAGCCAGCAAAACCAAGAAAATCCAGGTAAACTGCTGTACATGTACATTGTGAGCCATAAAAGGGCACCTTTTTATTTTGGGAATAATACCCCGTTTATCCGATCGAGCAGATGTCGAGCAAACGTCGAGCAGACATCGAGCAAACATCAAGCAGGCCTGGTGGAACCCCGCCCCTTGGCTCAAATGTAGGCCTAGGCTTAGCCCACAGCTGATCACGTGTTATATATATAAGCCTTCCAATTACAACCTGTCCGCTTTCTTAATTAGCATGCTAATTACCATAGCTCGTCGAGCTAGCTGGATGAATGTTAGCAAACATAGAGCAAACGTCGAGCAATTAGCACGTTTATTTTGAATACATTTGCTCGACGTTTGCTCGATCGTGTAAACGGGGTATAACTTGGCCAAATATTTACGTAACACAAGTTATGACACTTACGTATAGGCACTGCGAATTTGAATAGTTTCGCTCAGCCTGTGCGTTCTGTCATTAACGTATCTGTTAACGGAACAGATTCACACGTGCATGCATAATTGAATGGCACTTTGTTTTCTTGCGGTAAAGTAATTACGCTAAATAGATTTGGTGAGCAGCATAACATGAATACGTTGCAAATTTTCTCAGCTACATTTCTGCCAAATATTGTAACGTTTGGTCAACAGTTAGCCAAGTTATTTCCAAAATAAAAAGGGTGCTTTTCTGTGGTTTACGCTGTATGTATAAATTTATACATGGACGACGACAGAGGAACAGGCCGAGAGAAATAGCTGCTTCACTGTCCCCCCAATTCGCCCCTAGAAGAAATTTTAGCTGTGCTAAGGGGTTAACAGACGACCAGCTGGGCGACAGATGCTTGGGCGACAAATGGAGTCCACGTGTGGGCGACGGTATTTAGGACGAGTGCATGAGCGACACCGTGTAAGACTAGGCGACAAAATACTTCGAACGGATTCTAAAGTATAGGCATTTATTATGCACAAATTGAATATTGATAAACATCACGTGCAGAATATTTAGCTCACGTCATGACCTTAAGTACGACCTCTGTAAATCCAAATCGGACCAAACAACACACACTACAAACGCAGGCCATCAAGATGCGAATAATTAACATCTTGCACCTTATCTCATTAAATTAAAGCTGCCGTTTAGTGTTACATAACAAGCAATATATAGGCTAATTTGAATGCAGTCTCCCCGCAGAAATGCTATGCTAACTTGGTACCAAGAAACAATATACCTTTTAAATTTTTACATCTGTTAATTAAACGACACTTGTCGCCCAAACGTCTTAAATGCATTGAACGTTGTCGCTCAAATGTCTGTCGTCCAGACGTCCGCCCCCCAGTGACGTAGCCAAGGGGAGCCCAGGAGGCCCAGCCCCCAATCCTTCAGACATAACATAAGCATACTATAAACTGCACAAAATTTGCCATTTTGGTCAGTATATTTTTGGGAAAATAATTATAATTGTTGCCATCAGATCTCATCTTTTAAAGCTAACATGCACAAAATTCGATTTCGGACCCCGCTAGGGGAGCTCACAGGGCTTCCCAGGCCCCTAGCTGGATTTTAGGGGGTCCTACTTCTAAGGGAAAGAAGGGAGGAAAAAAGGGGAGGGCACGGGAATAAAAGGAGGGGTTAAAGGGGAAGGGCAGAAAAGGAAGGGACAAAAGGGGAAAGGGAGGGGAGGGAAAAGGAGACGAGCTCCCCCAATTGAAGTTTCTGGCTACGCCACTGTGCACCCCTGATAAAGAGTTCTGTCATGAAATTGTAATGCTCACAACGACTGAATAAAGGTCAACATTTGGTCCACTGCGCTCTTTGTCTTAAACGCCACTATCCGATTATTGTTGCCTCTACGCTATCTAAATTTATTTTGTCGTACAGGCCTATACACCGACTGTGTGGATACTTTAAAATCTATTTTTTTACTATAGGGGCCTACCGTGAGCTCAACTACAGAGAACTATAGATGGATTCAACACCTATTTTGTTTGTACGTCCAGACGATTTTTTAAATACATATTTGCATTTCCAATCTACTGCGAAGTGCGGATATCTATAGTTTTCGCTAGCAGGCTATTTACATATTTTTATTAATTTGTTTTTGTTTTTTTTGTACTTCAATACACAGTTTATCTGTTAGCTATCCACAGTATTTAACACGATGACGCTAAATAATTTTGCAGATAATTATAATGTGCATGAACGTTGATCATCATTACATTGCATTATCACTGCATGCTCATTATGTTGTGTTTCTTTTCAGAGCAAAGAAGTCGCCGGGAATGAAAACGGTAAGCAGTGCTATTGCTTATAATTTATTCACATTCTTCGTCAGTTGATACTGCTGCGTGTGCGAGTTTGTGTATTCTCGTTTACATTGACTGTGTTTTTGGCTTAAAATGCATACTATAATACAGAAATACCGCTGCGCTTTATAAAACAGACTATACTGACATTAATCCTAGCATTGGCTAGGGTTTCGACAGCACATCTTAACCTCCCAGTAGGGTCAGAAGCCCCGGTCCAATGACATTCTGGAAGCCACACGTACAGTATATGTTTGCCAAGTGGCATCTTATTTTTAGTGGTTGCAGCAGTCATTAGCGTCGTGACAAAAGGGGGAAGGCAATCCCTCCCAAGTTTTTGGCTGTCGAAAAGTTGTCAGAAAATTTTTTGTCCGAAATTTGTCGTTCAAAAATGCAAAATTTAGAGCTAGAAACCCGAATTTAGGAAAATTTAGTGGAAAATCGAACTTTTGGGCACTCAAACGTGCAACATTTGTCCGAAAATTGTGCCACTAACCCACGACGCCTCTGTTAGTAGTGTGCGCGAGTGTGACAAACAAATGGACAGACGACGCACGGATTACGCCAATTGTCATGCCGTAGACCCCCTAACATCTGTCAAGTGGCCGCCTAAAATATAGGCTGCCGCCTAAAATATAGGCTACAAGATAGCTATAGCACGTTACTTACACGTATGTCAACGCGACGTTTGACAATAACAGTAGCAGTGCAATCGGTAAGTCTTTCTGTTTATTTTCTGTTTTTTTGGTAGAAAGCGAAACTCACAGCCAAGCCAAGAGCAGCCAAAAAATCGCCAAAGAAGGTAAGCATTCACGGAACAAAAGTTAGAAATATAAAATTACATGTTGCTGAATATATTACATATCTGTGCAGATAGTGGTACTTTACCATTATTCAGTTTTTACCTAAGTTTTATATGAAAGTATCCTTAAGGCGCGTACAGATCGCGTAACTAAACTGAACTGGACTGTCACGGTTTAGTTTTTGACGAACTGCGTATATGAGCGTAGTCACGTAGTCAGCGACGCCGTTAGACGATGCCTACTGTAATGCATTACTGTTTGCCCATTGGTCAGTTCGTCAACAAAAAATATGAGCTAATGCTCATGAGACGCGCGAGAGCCTATAGCACTTCCTGTTCGCAGGTAATATTGGCCTATCGCCACTTATTTTGTCGTAATTCACTCTTCTGCGGTCAAAAATCGCCAAAAATCACTAAAACCCCCATTTTTAAGGTTCAAGGTCATTTAAGGTCATCGATGCTAATACCAATTAAAAGCACGTCACTAGTGCTTGTTATTGATATTGATGACAAAATGTTCAAAGCGCATTAGAGATCTTTTCGAGTATGCGCTATATAAATTTACGCTTTACTTGCTTACTTACTTACTATGATAAGCAGCATGTCTGTGCCTATCCGCAACTGTTTTCACGCTAAACAAGCCAATAGCGGAAAAATAACTGCTTTTTAGGGGGTACCCTTCTTCGACACCCCATGCGCAGGCCTCGTTAAACGTAGGTGGTCGTGACTTAGACTGCTAAAATCTACATTCAATGGCGAAAGTTTCCTATGCAGGTTGCCTTTGTCTGTCTCCAGCTATTTCGGCGCAATTCACTCTTGAAATATGTGTGGCAGCCCGAAGTCGCGAAAAACTCACTAAACCCCCTTATTTTATGGGTTCAAGGTCATTCAAGGTCATCGATTTCGTCATTTTTAAAAAGCATGTCACCAGTGCTTGTTATGATAAGCAGCATGTCTGTGCCCATCTGCAACCATTTGCACGCTAGACAAACCACAGAAATACAGAGCGTCACCTGCCATTTGAGATCACACAGTGTTTCCTGTCACCCGACACAGATAAACTTGCCTTGCCTTAACCCCAGCCAGACGTCGATACCCAGGAGGGATGGAAGGCTGAGTTGGCTTTGGTGGTTGGCTATTTACCGACATGGTTTGTTTGTAATAATCGCTTGATAGCGACCCGACTGCATGGGAGTCGAACACACAGCCTCTCGATCGTAAGTCTAACACCTTACGGCGTTACGCCATCAAGCCAAGTCATTTGTTTTCACTGTTCTTGCGCTAAATAAAAGATGTTGTTCTGTTGCAGAAAACAGCAAATGGCAGCGGCGCTACAAAAGCGAAGGCGAGCCTGAAGCCAAAGGCATGTGATCGCCGCAAAAGTTGCGCCATTTAAGTCCGTCAAATTATCGTTTCTTTCGTGCATCACTAGAGAGCTGCACACGCGTTATATACGATGCATTTATTCCATTCGTCACCGTTGTTTTGCACCTTTCTGATGTGTTCACGCGTTAGATTATTTATGGCAGACATCATTTGAACGTCTATCAGGTCAAGGGCTAGAAAATTAGCTTAAACAAAGAACTGATTTTCTAAGCTTTTCAAAACTTAAAAAGCTGAAAGTAAAATTTTTGGTTTCTGGATTTCATTTGTTGTACAACACAGATAACAAATTTTATTTAAATTTGTAACTATTTAGTCGTAATTTTCAAGTTTTGTTTCAAAATATTTATAAAAAAATGTAACAATAGCGTAGGCCTACAGGGTTTCTGGGTTGAAATTTTTTGTTCGATCTTGCCTAAATCTAAAGCCTTCAAAAAATTTAGTTTTTTTCGGCCCAGCCTTGTATAATGTGTGTTTGGTTTATGCAGTTTAATTGTGTTATCAGCCTGCATTGTATCGACTTTGTTGTAATGCGTTTTCCTGTTAGAATGCAACAAATTTGATAATATTTATTGTTTTTCAACGTCAAGTGTTAATTTATGTTAATTTCTCCACACGCAGATTCTGAATCAAACGGTTTTCGTCGTCAGTAAATCAACCAAAACGACGAATTTACAGTAAATTATTCTCACGAAATCGAGATTTAGTTTCATCGGCGGACGAAGACGACGTCGTTTTAGTGAAAATGATACGCGAATAAAGAAAAAAATGCAAATATGGACGGTGCATCTAAGAAAAGAGCAAACTCAAAATACCTAAAGGGTCACTTTTTTGGCCCACCTTGTATAGAGTCCACGGTCGATCTGTCAGTACCGTACAGTAGCCGAGACGACAGCGTAGCATATAGGCCTGTACGGATCGCTGGCCACTGGGACCGATCAGTCACTGGCTTACAGCCGGTAATGTCGACCAATAATCGATCAAACGACCTAACGTAACGTAGTCGTACGTCGATGATCTAAGTATTATTATACGCATTGATGATCTAAGTGACCAGTGGCCACTAGTCGTTGTAACTGTCACAGTTGTATGTGACTGATGGCGCCCGATTCGTGATAAAAAAAAATAAACCGGACAAAACACGTAAATCCGAAACTTGTGCACAGACGAATGATTGACCTAGGCCTACGCTGTTTAGCGGTCGTAAGTAAGTAGGTAAGTTATATTATTTCGGTAACAAGATTGCCGCTGGATTACACACTGTAAGTGCAATATACACAGTTAAGAAATGAGCAATACAATACCGTCCGTATTATGCAATATTGTCTAATTACGATAAAATACGATAAAAAGAACAAAATTCAATACATGCCAATAAGAGAAGAAAACGAGATAATCAATCGTTTATTACGCAAAAAAAACAAACACATAGTACACGAAATACATAAAAAATCATAAAAAATACAATACAAAAAAGTTAGAACTTAATTTCCGCAGTAAACGTGTTTCAAAGTAATTGAGGGAAAAACTTTAGGTTTGGCTGACCCCAGAGGCGTGGGTCCAACTCTGCCTAAAGCAGCCGCGCACGGCGAAGAAGACACCAACCAATTGCTGACAGTCAGTGCTGCGCAGTGCTGACACTAACAATACAGAAACTACGCTCACTCGGTTTTCACTGACCCTGCTCACGCTTATTCCTGACGACTGCATCGGCGTCATCAGACTTTGATCAACTTGCAGCCTGTGGATACTGAGCGTTGAATTCAGAAGAAAGTCGGCTCCCTGATCATCGGTACGTGTGCCGTTATTTTTTCTCAGCGGCATAAATTGCTCATTTGTCTTAACTTGAAAATAATTTAAACCCAATTTGAGCGAAGTTCTGTTTCTATGTCAGGAACTTTGTTGACTGCAGTTTGCAAGCAGGCTGGTGCGGGCTATTAATAAGTCAATATTGAAGTCACACATTGAATTGTACCGCCGTACGGTAGAACGCTTAAGTGAATTTGGGCGACGACCGGTATGTCATTATGGCTTAATATGTCATTTTTGTTTAATATTTTGCTTAAACATTAGCATATAAAACTGCACTCGATGAAGTCAGCCGTATGTAAGAATTCGCGTTTGTCAACGTTGTAACTTCGGTGGTTGGTTTAAGGTCACTCAAGGTCAAGTAAGATAAAAAAACTCATCATATAGTCATTTAATGACAGTTGACATACGCAACTTCTATCAACGCAGTCATCTAATGTCAAAAAAATGCAAACATTTACGAAAAACTTCCATTGTGTGTGCGGAAAGTAAACACGACTAGCAAAAAAGTACTCTAAATAGAAACTAATGTTAACACACACAATTTGTACGAACAGGAAACAAGAAATTTGAGCTAATGCTCACGAGACGCGCGAAAGCCTATAGCAGTTCCTGTTCGCAAACTGTCAGTCTATATCAAGCCATCTGGATCGCATAACGAGTTAGTGGCTTGGCGCCCCTAGCGAACGTTGTAGAGTTGTGTCGCAGTCCGAAATCGCCAAAAATCCATAAAACCCTCTATTTTGGCCTTCAGGGTCATCCAAGGTTATTGAATTCGGTGGCAATGGAAAGCCAGTGTAATAGACGGACGGACAGACGGACGGACGGACAGACATAATTGTGATGGCTAAGACGCGCTGAAAGCGTTAAAATATACGGACCAAAGTTCACCAATTTTGAGAAAATCTGAATCATTGTCAAAAATTGACTCCCCCCAATTTTTTTTGTTTTTAAACTTTGGCCCACAAACTTTTAACGTCTTGTATTCCTTCTCGAAAGCTTTTCAAAAGTGCCAAAATATGTGGACCAGACTTCACCAGTTTCGAGAGAATCGGGACCAAATTTTAAAATTTGATCACCCAATAACTTTTTGTTTTTGAACTTTGGCCCACAAAATTTTGGTGGGTTGTAGTCCTTACCCAGCGCTTTCCAACGACGTCAAAATATATGGACCAAAATTCACCAAGTTCGAGAAAATTGGAACTAAATTTCAAAATTTGACGCTTCAAGAATTTTATGTTTTTGAACTTTGGCCCACAAAATTTTTTGAGCTTGTAGCACTTCCATAGGGCTCTTTAAAAACGTCAAAATATATGGACCAAAGTTCACGAGTTTCGAGACAATCCAGACCAAATTTCAATATTCGACCCCCAAAATCTTCTCCCCTAAGTAGTTTTAGGGCCCAATTTTGGCATGGGCTTATAGGGGGCGTAGGGACCTACCTAAGGTCTAAAAATGGGGCACATCCCCGTTGCCCCTAATTTTGGGGGAATTTTTACCTTAATTTTTATTTTTACCTCAAAATCTCAAAAACCTGCCTTCTGGGACAACCACCCTTTGGAAATTTATGGAGATCGGCTTTACCCCCTCGACTCCGATCACGCAGAGTGTTCCACCAAATTACGCAGAGACGTTAACGATACAACACAATGAAACGTAGTCATTAACACATAGAGTGGCGAAAAAACGCACAGCGAACTTTGCTGTAAGAGAACTCAACAATCATTGCCCAAAACAGTCAAATTTTGTAGAGTTATTAAAATATTAAAATATGTTGCACCTAACAAGCTAAACAAGAAAATCCCTGCTAACGCAAAGGGAAACGCGCAACAGCGGTGCACCGTCGTACGCTAGTGATCCGTAGACTTCATCCGTAGATTTCATTTGTACGGCTTTTGGCTACAGTTTCACAAAAGGCCCAGTGAAACAAAATCAGTCGGCAGATGGCGTCAGACGACCTACGGTTAAATATGTATTTTGTACTCACCAGAGGGCGCCACTATCTCGCTCTGGCAACGCCATATCGGCTAGATATCGCTGATTTTCCTACCCCCTTTCATTTAACGGCCTCGTTCGGGGTGACCCCCTCCGAGCTTATGGAAAAGCTTTACGATTCCTAAAATTAGAGTCTTCCAGGCAGCCGACGGTGAAGATTTGGTGATCCTATCTTGCACCGTTTTTGACTGATCTAGCCGTATGACAGACAGACGGACGGACGGACAGAATTGCGATGGCTAGGACGCGCTACAGCATAGTTGCTGTTGCGCGTCAGAATGGTAGTTTTTAATCAACGATTTGTAAGATATCTGCCGACAAATTTCATTTAACGGTTTTTGCCGATCCGGTAACTATTCGTATTGTTGAACAGTTTGAAACCAAATGACGACGCATCGAGGTATTTTAATATTAAATTGTCGTTATAGAAGTCATAGTTTCAAGCACAATAACTCTCTACTGTAGTCGTTGGCTCATAATTGGTAACCGACAGAAGTTTGATATTTTTTTCAGTAAATATGCTTACAGCGAAATTGCATTTTAAAATGCAGACATAAAAAGTTGCGAATAATTAAGTCATAAGTTGCATTAAACTTAAAGACCTTTAATGACCAGTGCATGATCTGCCTATACAATCAGCGCGGTGAACCTAAATGAACTGCTTTTGACGAGTAATTTACCAGCCACCAAAGAAATCTCTCGTTGCACATTTCAGCTCGGCAGAGAACACAAAAGCAGCAGTTAATTTCTTCGCACCGAACACTGCAGAAAGTATAGTTAACTATCGGACAAACGTTTAATGATAGGTTTGCATGTCGCACTTGTCGCTCAAGCGTGCAAAGCGGTAACTGCAGGCCTATCATTCTATACAAGGTTTATCGCAAGCAAAGCAGTGTCACAGTCATCTATACAGTAACTACAATCAAAACGATATACATTGAACAGCTGGAAACTGAAGCTTTTTATCGTTCATTCAGCTGTGCAATGCGTCAGTGGTATTAAATTTCTTCGAAGCGTGTAATTTATTTCATTCAGTTGACGTAGTGACTATTCGTCCGGCAGCCGTACAAATAGCCCGTAAGCTATTTTTTCCGGTCAAAACGAAAACGATGATTTGCCATTTCATAGCTTTAGTTACGATTCATTCCCAAATGGTAGGCAGCGGCGTCTGCATCGATCGGCGTAACTAGTGTTAGGCCTACGTATGGTCAGCAGAATTAGTGTTAATATTGGTGTGTAGAGTTTAAGGGTAAGGTTAGAGTTAGGGTTAAAGTTAGAGTTTGCGTATTTCAGAAATTTATGTGACGATAATGCACACCCA
>Ga0056128_1001731_pt1 | contig 25003 bp, 9 predicted proteins | sample WorMetLIZISLAND2_FD_71113 | JGI IMG/M metagenome (GOLD analysis project Ga0056128, IMG submission 71113) | Marine gutless worms symbiont microbial communities from Max Planck institute for Marine Microbiology, Germany - Olavius geniculatus... ... | reverse complement strand
GGCAGACCTCTGACCCTGCTGCAATGCGCCGTAGAGGAGACGACGGGGGAGGCGATATGATGGCATCCTGATGACATGTCCGAGCCAACGAAGTTGCCTCTGCATGATCCATGATTCTATAGGCCCTACATTCCGAGTAAGCTTTTCGCCGGATCTCAGCGTGAGGTACCTTATGCCACCATCGAACACCAAGTATACTTTGGAGACATTTAATGTGATGAGCCTCCAGAGCTTTTACATGGCGGCGATAGTGTCCAGCTCTCAGATCCATACAGGAGGATAGAAAGACAGATGGCATGGTAAACAGAGACTTTGGTGGCGACTGTAAGATTGTGGTTGAAGAACACGCGCTGGGAGAGTCGCCCAACGTCAGCGGCTGACAGTTTGATACGACGGTTTATTTCATTGGTAAGATCGCATCTTCTGTCAGGATGGATCCGAGGTTATGTATCGCTGCAATAATGATTAGCTCGCTAAAGATGTTAATATCCTCTTCTTTTAGCCTACAAATAGAGCTAGAGTGAAAACATGAAACAGGTAGGTGGAATGTACTGCTGATTCTTACCTGGCCGTATCTCAGTAGCATCCTACGTAAGTACGTAGACGCCTGCCACTAATAGCTGGCTGAGCTGAACAGCTGGTCGGCTGCATGCTGCAGCGCAGCTGGACGTAGCAACAGCAGCAGCAGCAGCAGCTACTGGGCCTAGGCTTACAGGGTGGCCCCAAAATGGCACACTTTTTACACGCCTTATAACTTCATCAAATATTGACCGATTTTAATTTTTTTACTGTCAGAATCAAGAAAAAATATGTTATAACACTATCACAAAAGATCCCAGCACACGGCAAGTAAGTCGCTACACTACCTTGTGAAATTTCAGTGTTTTAAATGCAACAATTATTGAAAACAAAACGACTTCTATAAAAAAATTGTTTTAATTTCTAACAAGAAACAACGTGTTTATTGTTCAAAGTTCATGTTTAAAGTAACTGTCACATCACGCAGTTTTTACAGCAAATTTTCAATGTGTCCGCGTTGCTGCTGGACGACGCACTCAAGCCGGCGACGCCACTGACAAACGGCGCGATCAATAAAACACAGGGTCGTGTAGCGACACAGTTCAGGTGTGGTGGGATCTTTAGCCCGTGACCGATAATGCTATTAAAAATTTTCTCCCGATTCTTACAGTGAAAAAATGAAAATCGTTTAATATTTGATCAAATAAACGCGTATGAAAAAAGATAGTGCCGTTTTGGGGCGTACAGACAATTGCTCGGACGACAACTGCACGCGCGACAATTGCCCATACATAACTGCGCGCGGTGACCATTGCTTGCACAGACAATTGCACGCGTGTCAGTGTTGCAGCCGCCATAAACACTCACTCTGGTCCGGTTGCATGACCTGCGATCAGCAGCTGGTCATGTAAATACAGTCAGTATAGGCCCACAGTCAGTATTGGAGTATTAGGCCTATCTATGGCAGTAGATTTTCAAACTCGTGACCCCAAAAATCTTTGAAGCCCCGTATCTCCGTACAGTGGCGTATTTAGGATTTGGCAAATGGGGGGCCATGGCGAGCGCGCGGAGCACGAGCCTATAACGGGGATCTGGGGGCGGAGCCCCCAGCGAGGTCCAGGGGCAGAGCCCTGGTCAGGGGGGCTTCGCCCCCCTGAAGCTTAAACACTTTTTGCTTCTGAATGTTCAATGGAAACCGCAAATTCGCCCATTTTTCTGAAATTTGGAAACGCAAAAGACCATCAAACATTGTTAAACTTTGCAATTCTTGCTGGAAAATGACAAAAAATGCACCTTTTCATATAAAGTCGCCTGTAAAAAAATTTTATGGTCCGGCCAAAGGGGGGCCATCGCACCGTGGCCCTCCTCCTAAATACGCCACTGTCTCAGTATCTGTGCAAGATAGACGCATGGTCATCATTGACCACTAATAGGAAAGTGCTCACGCCGAGTCCGATGGTCACGTGACCGATGACGTCACGTAACCCCAAAAGGTCAAGGTCGTGATCGTGACCCCGATATCTTGGGGGCCCCATATCTCCGTAACGGTGCAAGATAGATGCATGGTTACAATGGACCACCAATAGGAAACCACATATGCCGAGTCCAATGGTCACGTTCCGATGACGTCACATGACCCCTGATCAAAATCGATTTGATCAAAATCGTGACCCCAAAATATTTCAGGTTTAGTGTCTTCATGGCCGTGGAAAGGAGATGGTTTATAATTGACCATCAACATAAAAACTTTGTTACTGTAATAAAACAGCAAATATAAATGTACAAAACATCAGTTTATACACTTGTTAACGGCAACATGCAATGAGTGACACATTGAAAACAGCAAAAATCATAAAAAGGTGATATTATTCAACAGCACATTGACAGTTAGACGATGTCATTTCTACGCTGTTAGTTATTAGGTGGCCGTCGTTACAGGCCACTTACTAATGTCTGTTTGTCTGCCGTCCGTCCGTCACATACGGGTTCTTGAATTCGTAAACGAAGTCTCCCAAAGAACGGAAGCCAAAATTGGTGTGAACTGTGAACGTTTTCCAGAGCAAGGGTAACTAGTGTCACTGGCGGAGCCATGGGGGAGCAGTGCACTTGGGGCACGTCCGCTCTAGGAGCCTATACATTTAGGCCTACTCAAAGTAGTGCTAAAATGCACAAATATATTTTATTTTCACACAAAATATCCTCATTTTTACTGAAAGTGGGGAGGGCGTAGAGCACCTTACCCAGCTAGGCCCCTTCTCGGTGAGGTGGGGACACCCTCCTCACGCCCTTCCTCTCAGGTTCCCCCCTACATCCAGATCCTGGCTACGCCACTGACCAATGTGCCAACAAAAGGGTAAGGTCAGAGATGGCCGCATAACATGTTGGCACTAGGCCGACAGACGTTGTTTGTGTAAATGCGCGTACTTGTCATGCCTAGACATTCCTTTTGCTCTTTGGTGTCACGAAAAGAAAGGACATGACGCAAAAAACGGAATGACAACGAACAGGCCCGTCGACAGCCACAGCGGGGCTGTGGAAAAACATTCTCGCGGGGCCCCTCTGCATGGAGAGAAAGTTTTTAAATTTTTCTTTTTAAATGACGCACTCTGCTGTACTTTACATATTTGAGCAACGGCGGGCCCCCAAACGTCGCGGGCTCCTGGATAACTTACCCCCTACCCCACCCTCTCGACGGGCCTGACATTTATCAAGGGATATACATGTATTTAGTACTAACAGTTTGAACATCATCGTTAAAAGCTGTGTATATACAGCTCTTTATGGGACGCCCATCGCAGAGCTGCAGAGCGTCACCTGCCATCTGAAATCAGTTCACACCACAGTGTTACCTGCCACCTGACATAGGTCAACTTGCCCCGCCATGACCCAGTCCCCAGCCAAGCCAGTAGACTGTACTTGACTTACCTACCCCGAAGAGATAGAAGGCTGAGTTGGCCTAGTTTGAGAACGTTTATCAACGTCATAAGACACGGTGCAGCTGAGTGACAAAACAAGCAAATATGTCGCCAGCCCTTGAGCCGACATGTACGCGGCCGTCCGTCTACTACACGTCCACTTTAATGCAACTATTAGTGCACAATGGGTGCAGTCGCTGGCATGCAAACAGCAGCCATAAGTATTAATCAAGCGAGTACAGGCTGAAGTGATGTCGTTATCTGGACGTTTTTGACGTTCGGTGGGTGACCTTGGTTTTTGACCATTCTAGTTGAAAATTAGCACACGGATTATTTCTGCCCTGGAGAACGTTCGATCACACCAATTTCACTTTTTTCTACTGTCTTTTTTGAGTTAACAGCACAACCGTACAACAGGACAGACAGCAAAACAGACGGACGGACGAGGACAAGCACAACCCATACATGACACGGCCCATTAATTATGACAGCAGCATTAAGACGCACGCAAAGCGACGTAACTGAACTGAACTGACATGGTTTAATTTTTGGCAAACTGACCAATGGACAAGCAGTAATGCATTACAGTAGGCACTGTCTAACGGCGTCAGTGACTACGTGACTACTCTCAGGTGCGCGTCAACCAATGACCAATGGGCTCGCCCTGATTGCGCATTGGTCAGTTCGTCAAAAACTAAACCGTGTCAGTTCAGTTCAGTTACATTGCTCTCTACGCGCCTTCATGAAATTTTTGCACAAAAAGCTCGTCGACTGATCAGTGTTTTCCGCAGACCCAAGTCTTGACGTCTGTCTGTGATAACTCTGTCCAACTTGATGCTGTGTACCAACGACACTGACACGCGTACGCTCGGTGACCTACATATGTACACGCATACTGTAGCTGTACACACAAACGTACACGCTGTTCATAATCTGCCCTGATGCCGTCGCACCAAATCAACCTAAGGCTGCGTTCACACAGACACGAGTACGAGTTTGGCACTGTCTGGGTACCCGTAGTGTATTACAATGGCGATACAGCCGCCGTTCACATACATACGAGTAGGGGTTACCTGTAAATTTCCCTCGTATGAGTAGTTTCTGTGCAGGTCGTGTGTTTATGCAACCCATGCGATATAAACTATATGTCAATAGCATTTTTTATAAAGGCCGTTGTGCATATTTGAAATCAGAACTGACGTAATTGTAAAACTGTTCACTGTTAGAGGCAGTGGCGTATTTAGGGGGGAGGGCACGGTGCGATGCCCCCCCTTTGGCCTGACCATGATATTTTTTACAGGCGACTTTATATGAAAAAAAGCGTTTTTTGCCATTTTCCAGCAAGAACTGCAAAATTCAACAATGTTTGATGGTTTTTGCGTTTCCAAATTTCAGAAAAATAGGCGAATTTGCGGTTTCCATTGAAGATTCAGAAGCAAAAAGTGTTTCAGCTGCAGGGGGGCTTTGCCCCCTTGACCTCCCGACCAGGGGCTCTGCCCCAGACCCCCGTTATAAGGCTCGCGCTCCACGCGGTCGCCATGCCCTCCCCTTTGCTAAATCCTAAATACGCCACTGGTTAGAGGTATGTGCTTTGTAGTGGAATATTGTTGTTCTATTCGTGAAGCATTTCCTCAATTCGATTTCATTCAATATGGAGACAGGCGTTGAGTTATGTTTTGCACAAGTGACCGTCAACACTCCACTCGTACGTGTGAAAGCTTCTACGAGCCTCGCCATTGAAACACACAACAGATACTAGGACAGTGCCAGACTCGTACACCTGTCTATGTGAACGCAGTTTTAGTTGGTATGCTATGTCTATAATGCCTTCAATATCAATCAGAGAGGTGTATTTGGGCGGCCTTGTGTCTGCTCCCCAACTGAAAGTGAAGACGTTAACGAAAACAAAAAAAACAATGCTAAAATAATCCTTAAAAAATTTTGATCTATTAATATTTTAACGATTGATGGATTGTTTAATCGTTAATTTCTGCAGCCTTATAAAATAAGTATCCACAAAAACAAACGCAGAGTGAAAATCGTGTAGTAAGTACAACCATTTTTTGTTCTGAGTTTGGGCTTGAGTCGGTCGTAGTTGGGCATGTTATTACGCAAGAACAGGTAGTCGATGTTTGACGCCCACTGGACATCATCAAACGACAACACTTGGAAGTCACAATCTGTGCACCTCAACCGATCACATGACCTGTGATGTCACACACAACCAATGCTAGTTTAAAACTTTGAGGGGCCCTAGGCCAATCTCCTGTCTTTCCCTTCCCTTTTTTCCCTCCCTTTCCTTTCCTACCTCCTTCTTTTTCCCTTTCCCTTCCTTTTCTTTTTTGTTTCCTCCGTTTTTCAGCCCCTACCTTCCCTTAAAAGTTGGACCCCTTAAATGCAGCTAGGCAGACTAAGGAGTGACATGAACTTTCCCAGTGGGGTCTGGAATGGAGCTCCAGTAATAATTATAACTGCATTGCCTTTTTAGTTTTATCTTTAAGAAAGTGACAGCTAACTAAGACAGATGCAGGCAGTGCAGGTGAGTAAGACTGCAGAGCAAAGATTCACATTATCCGCAGCTGCACTAATGTAGCTCAGTTGCATGCAAGTTACATGCACCACAGAATTCATTCATTTTGCATGAAGAATTACGTTCACCGTGTGCGGAGTAAATTAATTATTTGCAGGTTCAAACAACTAAAAACAAAACCTGTTAAACCCAGTTTACAAAAGTGCATGAAGCTGAGTTTGCATGGTTAAAAAATGTACACTGTACAGGTTACCTAGAGCCCAAAAAGCCAAGTTTGGGATTCCCTAAACTCAAGCGGTTACACAAAAAGACTTGATATTGATATACCATTACTCCAAAATGTGCTTTAAAAAATTACCACAAAAAGTAAATCTCGTAACAACAACTTTGAAAGTGAATGGAAAGGAATAACCCAATTCTCATCATAAGAAATATCACCCTAGTATTGACATCACAGTGCAGACTGTCGAGTTAAGCAGTTACCTGTTAATAGCTGCAGTAGACAAGCCTTTTGCACAGTCACTCCCTCCAACATAGACCGGAAAACATCTGCAGCAACAAACAAACTGTGCGCTGTAATTTATGCTCTTTTTTATTACAGTCTTTTTTACAACACCATTAAATGATGGCAGTTTTTCGCAGAGTTTATTCTGCACGTAAAGCAGCGCAGATATATATAACAAATAAATAAATAAATGTCCGCAATGGTTGCTTACTTCAAAAATGTTATTCAACTTCAACAGTGAAAAATACTTTTTCAAGCCAGTGCTGAGACTTGTGGACAATGAAGATGATGTAACAATAGCTGCAGAAGATGCATTGTCATTCTTTCTTCTCTGCAACTTACTGGTTGTGTCAGTTTTATCACTGATAACATCGTCATCATCATCATCATCATCTAGAATGTCACTCAAATCAAAAGGGTCATGCCTGAAACAAAAAAAGTTAATTACCATACTACATTAGTAGGGACAGTAGAAAATCACAACAAAAAATGGCAAAAAACACGGCAAACTTTGGCCAAAATTACGGCAAATCACGGCAAAATCGGCATCAAATCATGGACCCGTAGGCTATAAAACTCAACATCTAGCAGTGACGACCATCAATACATGCAGTGGGAGGATCTGGGAAACTTTGTCGCTGCAGAGCATTAAAACACATTTTTACAATGACGTCACGCTCACATATTATTAAGCTAGAAAGTAACAAAGCACACGAACTTTGGTAGCAAAGACAAGAAAAATATTCTTGTGTTAAAATCATACAATAAACTTAAAGTACGCTGATTAAAAATAAAACATCTAGGTAAAAAACGCAAAAATCACGGCATTTTGGCTAAAGCACGGCAAAACATGGCATTTTGGCAAAGTCACAGCATTTGATGAAAATTACGGTTTCTGTGATTTCTGTGTTGCCATAATTTTCTATTATCCCTATACATTAGTCAAACTGTAGCACGTTGCATGTGCTAATGTAATGATCTATAAGAACTACAGAGGAAACAACAATGATCACAACAAAAGCTAAACTTATAGCAATATCAGGAATGTGCTGACAAGACCAACAATGCTTGATTTTCAGACAAAAGAATGCAATCTAGATCTTGGGTCTTCATTTTTGTACCAAGTGCTGTCAGTGGCAGATCCAAAAGCAGGTGGGGGTGACCACAATCCCATTGACTAAATGCATCTTAAAACATGTGAAAATTTTGCACGAAAATGCATTATTTTTGCATAAGTTTCAAAAATTTTCTGGGGAGGGGCTGTGCTCCCTCCACAAACCCTGCCCCCTACCCTTCCACCCCCTATTCCAAATTTCTGGATCCGCCACTGAGTTCTGTAGGGTTATGGTCTAAAAAATCTGCCACTTTGTAAATGAATCTTGCCACGGTGCAATTTGTCTTAGTAGTTTATATTACTGCAAATTGTGCTACATGTGGGGCAGCTCAATAAATAAAAGTCTGATGATAGTTTTAAGGACGTTTCCTAAAAACACTTCTATACATGTTGACTCACTCTCGACATTTCCTCTCAACAAAAGTTAAGGTTAACGTTAAGGTCAGGGTTAGGGCTAGTGAAAATGCATGTTGTGGTACACACCTTCAACAATAAGTTTATTTCGCACACTTTCGGCTACAAAGATAGCCAAATAGCATTGAACCTTTGGACCATTGAACCTTTGAATTATAGACACAAAACCGTTAAGTGCTACTTGAAAATTAGTTTAAACTGCCAAAAGCTTCCACCTACTGACAGCCTGGATTTTTTGCCATGGTGTCGACCTTTGTGGTCTTGGCCACGAGATTTTGGTCAGATTTACATCACTGAGACACTAAACAATCAAAATATTAAACAAAGTACACATATGCTTTTAAAGACTCGATAAAATGCACTCTATACAAACAAAAACTGGCGACTAATGCACATATTAAGACGAGCAGAACTCAGCAGACTCACTTTTTAAGACACTTGTCAGAAGTATTTTTATTGTTCTGAGATTGACACTTTGCGGGCGGCGACTTTACCCCATCGTCATCGTCTAAAAACTCTGAATCCCACGATTTAACTTTTGTGTTCATTTTTTTCTCTATACAGTTCAGCAGATCATCGATGTCGTCTGCCATAACTAAATACAGCAATTAAGCAATCACGTTCGTAAAAGAAAATAACAACTTTGTTTACTCTGAGCTGCTACTAAGGAAATCCAAGGACTCGTTATCGGCGCATGCGCACGATGAATATGCAGCGATAAATAAGTAAGCTTTGTTTACATGACGAATTAGGGTAAAGCTACTGTAAGCGATTCATACGTCATTGCAAACAAAGGAAATTATTTATTACGCAACATGTACATTTTCTGTAAAGTAAAAAATTGTAGTGACATTGTTTCTTACGTTGCTTTTTGACTCTGCTATCAGTTATTGGACTATAACGAAATATTTCAGCATTTGCAGGAGACGCATTGTCGTTTGGCAGTGTACTGGCATTAGTAATGTTGTGACAGCGGGCACACAATAGTATCAAAATGGACGTAACAAGCGAAAGGTCGGGTAAACAACAGGAGTTCGTTGTCGGCGACGCGACAAAAGCTACATATCGTCTAGTACGTAAGATCGGCAGCGGGTCGTTCGGTGACATTTATCTTGGCATCAACACAGCAAACGGCGAAGAGGTGCGTTCGGTCGTTGCCTAAATATGGTTTGGGCGGAAGGCTTAAAGGAAAAAATCTTTTGTTTAGGCTTATTTTCTGAGCACAAGCAGCTTTACCAAGCATGTCAGGCGTTGTGTGATGTGAAATATTGGCCACTGTTTGTCTCTCATGACTAGGCAACTGCAGTTTTTTTGTCGTTATTCCTATCTATGTCACTGTTTGAAGACAGAAAGTGGACGACTTCACTTTCTGACTTAGACTTTCGCTGAGCCTAAACTTACCTACTTAGACCGAAGTTTGGACTCAGCGAAAGTCTCAGCGATTCGTCGAGTCCAAAAGTACCTACTTAGACCAAAGTTGAGCCGAACTAACATGGCTAAAGTCGGTTCGATTTGCATGGACGAGATAGCTTTAGCCCTTAAGGCTTCACTTTTGCTGATCCTGAATCCACTTCAACTTTTGACTTTAGCTGAGCGAAAACATGGCGACTATTTACGGATAGTTTAGTAAATTAAAGCAGTCTGGTACCAAAAATAAATGCCGTAATGAATATGCAATGATGTCAGATGTTACGTAATTACGCTATTTGCGTGCGCGGCACAATTAAATAAGCAAGTCCAAGCATAAATGGTTGATTTATTTCCTGTTAGGTTTACGTGTTTTACCGCCATTTTTAATCATTTTGACTTAGACCAAAGTTTAGTTGAACTGTGGTCTAAGTACAGACTTTAGCATTCAGCTTTAGCTTTTGCTCAGCGTAAAGGCTCAGCGAAAGTCTAAGTCAAAAAGTGAAGTCGCCCAGTGTTGTTTTTGTTACTGTCTATTGCGTTGTGTTGTACAATAGGACATTTATGGCTGTGTCTTATGAGTATGGCAATCTGTGAATGAGTGGTTATTTAATGTCTGAAGCTGACTTGTAATAAGTCTACTACAGATTAGTGACAACCTTAATTCTGTTAGTAGGTATGCTGTCCGGGATAGACCGTACGTTTTTGATACTCCTGCTAGGTGTTTATCGCTCTCCTTGTAGGCATCCTAATGATGACTTGTTTTCTGTTTAGCCTTATATATTCTGCACTGTTCTGTGGCTCATTTGAGTCTGTTGATAGTTAGCGGTAGAGTTGTTAACAGTTATAGGGTGTTTACACTATCCAGCAAACATCCAGCATTTGCACATGTATTTTGAATACTTTTGCTGGATGTTTGCTGGATCGTGTAAACACCCCATTATCCATTTGACTGGTCCTGCCTTCAGGAACGGGCCTGGTTAACCGCAATAATGAGCCAGCCACACCATGAATCTTTTCGCTTACCCACCTGCAGGTGTTATCAACTGTGATCAAAGCTGAGATCACCTGCAGTGCTGTGCGCCCCAGGTGAGATGGGAGGGTGAGGCTTGACACTTTTGAATGAATGGAAGAGACCATGGGTGAGTTGCTAATTAGTGCCAGAGAGTGAAGCGGTGTTTACCTCATCGGCAATGCTGGTGATGCAGTGGGTGAGGTAGGCTATTGGAAAACGTGAGCGGGAGACTATTACGTCCTCTGCTGACTGGTTTAGGCATGGGTACTTGAAAGTGAAGCGTTGCTGTTGTTGTACTGCGGTGGGCAGGGCGGCGGGAGTGGCACCGTTGGTCGCGTCGCGTCCAGGGTTTGGTGTCAGGTTACATAATGCTACCCAGTCCACGTTTACGCTGAGATGTGGATACATTATTGTTGGTTTAATCTCAGTATATTATGTGATGCACAGCAGGCCCGTTTAGTCGTAGGAATCAAGTGCAATGCTATTAGTACCAGTATACAAAGTTCCAAACACATTAGAGCATTGGTTAATGCTGTTAAGTGTTATATAGTTTGCCCTCCCCACCGTCGCCGGTCACTGTGAATTTCTGTCTGTCTGTCTAACTGTCTATACATGATGAACGTCAACGGATGCTGTAGCTCACTTGCCTGTTCGGCCATGTCAGTGGCTGACGCTTTCACAGCTGTCTATCGGTCAGTCTTTAACACACAGACACAAACACGCCATCGCATGCTGTCATGTTGTCCAGGCCTTGCATCTTGTGTTGTTAGAAGGTACCTGAGTCTGTCTTGTCCGCTGTCCTAGCAATGGATCACCTGCTTGCCCATGGTTAACCTGTTAACCGGTCCTTCTGTTGACGGTTAATCGGTCAAAGTGAGTGGCCGGTCTTAACAACCCTAGTTAGCAGCTAAATGTCAAATGCTGTCTGAATCATTATAATGCTGATTGTATCACATGAGAAGACAAGTCTGTAGCTCTCTCGCACATGCTCAGATATCATTTTGGCCTGAGTACATCTTACGTTTTCGAATTACCAGTATATAGATGTATTTCTATTGCTTATAGGTGCATCGCAATATGCCTTGTATTTAGGTTGCAAGTTGTTTGCGGTGTCTTGTGACCAGGTTGCGGTGAAGTTAGAGCCGATAAAAGCGCGACATCCGCAGCTGCTGTATGAGAGCAAGTTGTACAAGATCCTGCAGGGTGGTGTCGGTATCCCTCACATCCGCTGGTACGGCCAGGTCCGTGACTACAACGTGCTGGTAATGGAGCTGCTCGGGCCTAGCCTTGAGGACCTGTTCAACTTCTGCTCTCGACGATTTACCATGAAGACCGTGCTGATGCTGGCGGACCAGATGATCGGCCGCATCGAGTACGTGCACAGCAAGAACTTTATCCACCGCGACATCAAGCCGGACAACTTTATCATGGGCATCGGCCGGCACTGCAACAAACTATTTGTCATCGACTTTGGCCTTGCCAAGAAATACCGCGATACGCACACACGCCAGCACATACCGTACCGCGAGGACAAGAATTTGACGGGGACCGCGCGCTACGCCAGCATCAACGCACATCTGGGCATTGAGCAGAGTCGTCGTGATGACATGGAGTCAATGGGCTACGTGCTCATGTATTTCAACCGAGGTGCCCTGCCCTGGCAGAACCTCAAAGCCGCCACCAAGAAACAGAAGTATGAGAAAATCAGTGAAAAAAAGATGTCGACACCCGTCGAGGTACTGTGCAAAGGATTTCCTGCGGAATTTTCCATGTACCTCAACTACTGCCGTGGACTGCGCTTCGACGAGGCACCCGACTACATGTACCTCCGCCAGTTGTTCCGTATACTGTTTCGCACACTGAACTACAATTACGATTACGTCTTTGACTGGACAATGCTTAAACAGCGCGCGGCTGTTGCTGCCGCGTCATCTGCGGCCACGAGCGGGCGCCCGGGGTATGGGACGGCTGCTCCCGCAGGCCAACCAATGTACGACAAGCCTTGATTTTGTGCACTGATTCATTGTAGATGCTGAAATATCACATGTGCAGTACAGATACAGCTCGGTATATGCGTCTGTCTTGATGGACAAACCGTTGAGCTGTATACCAGTTTGCGGACAGTTTGCCAATGGTTTACATTTTATAAACGTGATTAACTGATAAGCACTGTAACATGTGATTGACTGCTATTGATGTTATTCTGTGGACCGATGTCGAACGAAGCAAAGTATGTTTGTTTGTACATTTCGGTCAACTTTGGTTGGGTTCATCCACGGTGATTATCCACTTCAGTGGCATCATGGAAGAGTTTCTATTCTGCAGACTAAGGGCCGGTTTCTGTATCTTTTAGTTAACTGATCAGTTTGTAACCATCTGTTAATTGTAACTCGCTAGTTAAGTTTATACTGCTTGGTGACAGAGGCACGTGTGTGAACAACTTGCCTAAGGTCGTTACCCGGCAGTGTCGAACTTGCGCCCCTGAGTGACCTCAGGATTAAAAGTTCGACACGTTACCATTAGACTACCGAGCCACACACAATCTTGGGATAAGGATAAAGAAATTTTTGATTCCGTTTTTGGGATTGAGGTTACAGATTAGTCATTATTTTGGTTTTATTCAGTAGACTTACTTTATGCACATGATGTAGTGGGTTCTTACAGAAGGTATTAGGTAGTCCAGTCAAATTAACCCGAAAAAGGCATGAACCCAGAAAAAATAGCACAAAGCTTAAAATTTGCCTAAAACATCTGTATAGTGTCCAAAACAAATTATCAAAAGTCCGCCTTGGGCAAAAAAAGTTATGTCGTGTTATGACGGGATTTGAACCCAGGATTTTTCAGTCCGAGGTTCAATGCTCTACCGACTAATCTATACCAGCGTGGGGTAATAGCACCCAAAAAATCCAACAGAGCACCAAAATGTGAATCTAGTCAGATTTTTTTAAAAGCATATCTTCTTTAAAAGCATATCTACTTTCCCCTGTGAAATACACTTAAAATCACTTGCATTACACATGGATGACCATACGATGAGTTTTGAGAGCCCAAAATATGTGAAAATATGCAGCTGGATCTGTGTGTCATCGCATTGGGGAGCTTACAGCCCTTGCCGTATCACCAAACTGGATATTGATTGGGGAAGAGTGGAAAAGAAAAAAGAGGGGCATGAAAATCGAGAGAAGAATCACCCTCTTGGACAAATTTTTGGCTACACTTACGATGACCAGTTTGGTTAACTTGTCAAAGAATAGATAACCATATCTCGGTGAAATGACCTCCTTTTAATTTGATTTACTTTGACTGTTTTTTGTATTAATCACATCAAAAGCTCTAATTTGATATGTTATATGCCTAAGTTTCAATGAAATAATTTTTTTTTTAATTTGTCTAAAATGTTCCATTTTTAAAATGGTCATAACTTTGTTTGCCCAAGGTGGATTTAAGTGGACTTTTGATATTTCGCTTCAGACAGTGTACTGATGTTTCAGGCATATTTTCAGACTTGTGGTATTTTTTTCCGGGTTGAACCCTAAATTGACTGAACTATAGGGAATGACTGTGACTGTCAAAATACAAATTTCAGTGCACAGCAAGGAGTAGAATTCTAGCATGCATGAAATATTTTATTTATTAGATGGCTAGAGTTGTTATTTGTGTCACTTATCACTCCGAAAAGTACACTTTATTACACAAGTAATTGTAATCCTGAAATCCCAGGATTCAGGATCGGCAAAAATGGCTTCATAGTTGAAGTTGGGGGGGCAAGGTTGATGGCGTGAGCCAAGTCGAGGCACTGGGGTAAGGTGTGGGAGGGCGTGTCCCCGTCCCCCCAGGGGGAGAGGCCTGGGGAGATACCTCTGAAAAATGTGTTAGATTTCAGGGTCAAAATGGCATATTTTCGTGGACTCCTGGTGCTAAATTTCGTTTTTTTCCATGACGAAAACAGTGTCCATGTAGAAATACACCAGGAATGCAAGGACTGCCACAGAGATTCACTTGCATGCAGTAAAGAGCACAACTCTATGGGCGTCTATTTCTCTGAGTCATTGGAGCAAGTTTCCCCTCAACTCAAGATGAGGCGCCACAGCGTCGACGGGGTGGAAAAAGGGGAGGGTATCTTCCTCCCCAGCTGACTATGGGGCCTGGGGGAGCGTCGTGAGCTCCCCCAGTGAAATCTGGGGTGGAGCCACAGCGAAAAAACGAACTGAGTGCATTCTAAGCATCACAGAACACTTCTGCTTGCAAGATATCATGAATATTAGAAATGCAGAACAATAATAATATCAACTTCCCCCTCTAATTTTCCCAAAAAACTCCCTCTATTTTTTTGGTGCATTTGCTCCAATGTTTATATGGTGTAGATGCCCCTGGCGTAATTTATTGTTTATTGTTACTTACTTTTACATAGGCGTAGCCAGAAATTGGAGCTACAAGAGGCGAACTAGCCCCCAAGAGCCAGAAATTTTGGCCAAAAGCCAAGAACAAGGGTGCACTTCCTGGGGAGGGGCCGGTCGCTGGGGCGCAGTGCTGGAACCAAACGCTTTTTGGGGCATGAAAACTCCCTAAAATGCACATATTGAGTATAAATTTTATTAGTTTTACTGCACATATTTATAATGCACTGCATATGCAAAGCAAAGGGTGAGTTTTGGCATCTTGGGGTTCCATGGCCCCTTTGCCTCTCCCCCTAAATCCGCCTATGAATGGCTTGGATCTCAGGATTACAATCCCTAATTCATGTTAGCATAAAACTTGTTTTAGGACTGGTAGTACTGCAACTATCATGTGTTTCTTATGTCTGTGGTACAGCAGATGTCATATGAAGAGGATCATTTAGGATTTGTTCATTGTTGTTTTTGTGTAAGATGAATTATTTGTTGCTGTTTGTGGACCCTTATTCATGTCAGTTGGGTCGATTGTCTATCCCACGGATCTTAGTCTTTATGATGCGTTGTTTGTGGTCTGTTGATGTAACGGTCAATTGGACATATCAGCGTTCAGTTTATACAAGAAGTCTGAGCTAATGCTCGTAAGACGTGCAGGAGCTTATGGCAGTTCCTGTTCGCAGCTAATATTGGTTTATCTCCATCCACTTTGTCGCACTTCACTCTTCTGCAGCCAAAAATCGCACAAAATCACTAAAATCCTCTATTTTCAAGGTCATGCAAGGTCATCGATGTTGATACCATTAACAAGCATGTCACCATTGCTTGTTATGTTATTGCCATATTTTGCCAAAAAATCAGGTCATTCAACGCCATCTTACGCTAAGATAGGGTACCTGCAACTTTAAACCTTCCTATAAAATCTAAGTTCTATTTTATAAATTCTAACACCTGTTCCTAAAAATACCCAGTCTTTTCCTTTTTCAGTAGCTCTCAACATTGTAGTAATCGGTGCGGTAGTTATTAGGATATAGCCAAAAAGGAACCCTAACCTTTTTTGCTATCCCCTTTTCTATAACTACAGTGAGTCCCCCAATTACATAAAAGTGCCCCCGTAATCGGTCGCCGATGATCTATCATATTTTTCATTAAGTTTCCATAAAAACTATATATCACCAAAATCCTTATTTGCTGCATTAACAAATGCGACATTTGTTATTTCTCGCCGTTCGTTCTAGGCCAAATTCACGTGAAATGTGCGATATTTTTCCGAAAGGAGCCACACCCCTTTTCGACCTACTTAGTCAAAATTCACATTTTTCACTAACTCTGGATATTTGAATCCGGTACCATTGGAAAGCGTATTGGTTAAGGATTCCAGCGGTCCAAACCGTTTCCAAATCTGTTCATAAGTTTAGCTAAAAAAATTCAGGTGTTCACGCTAAGTTAATACACAAATACCGAAATTTCCTATCTCAGTCGCATAACGAGTTAGTTGCGTGGCGCCATCTTGTGAACGCTGTAGACTTAGGCTTTCGCCGGATCTACGGCGTATGCCCCTATTTTGCCACTTTATTTGTGGGGACCCCTTTACCGAGTGACGTGAAATTTTGTCACAAAATACTAGAGACTCTATAAGCTATCATATGGTGAAAACCCGAAGTCTCTATCTCACCTGGTCTCCAAACGGTACTGGGACTTGACACGAGGATGGACGGACGGACATACAGACAGAATTACCGTAGCTAAAATGTTTCCATAGTGTTTTGAACAGCGACGTGGAGGCTAAGTCAGGACAGGCAAAATACTCAACTCGGGACTCGACCACACCCTTTAGACTTGGACTTGGACTAAATGTTCTTCGCTACGTCACTGTTTTGAAATACAAGCAGTAAAGCTGTATTGCTACAGTACTGGCCTAATCCACTAGCTAATTGCTGTTTACAGCATTGAATTAATAGTGCTGGGAACTTAATAATGCACTGCTGACATTGTGAATTTAATATATTTGCAGAAATCAGCAGCAGGAGAAGCTGGTGATGATATACAGTTTAATGGTCTCATGATGTTTTGCTAACATGCTTCAAGCACCGATTCTTATTTTTTGCTTATTACGCCATGATACGATGCTATTGCTAACACGTTCAGTATATGTTTTCGTATGTTGTGAATTCTGAGGTTTTCCCTTCACAGCACATGCGTTGATCAGGGTTGAGACACCCGGCCAAATACTTTAAAAATCTGGTGGTTTTTTGGGTAAACCCAGCTAAAAACCCTCGAAAACTCATCTAAAAAACTGCATGAACTTAATTCAATCATGGTGCCTTATTCCACTAATAATGAAATGTTTTATTGTGGTTCAGTTTTTGGGATATTTAAACCTATGAATTTGCAAATATTAGATATTTTATGCTGTGGTGAGCAAACAGAATCTCACATGAATCAACCAACTGAAAACCTGCACAAATAATAAAGTTGGGAATTTTTCTACAAAACTGGTTATACTTTAACAAAAACCCAAAATCCCAAAAACTCATTGGGTTGGGTTTTTGAAAAACACGTTTTATTTGCAACAATGCATGTGATACTGTTGCTACACAAAGCCGTGTGGTGCAATTTGTGTTTGAGGCTGGCTTGAATGTGGCATTGCTACACTGCTCAGGGCTGGAAAACCTACGTTTTCATCAAAAAGTTTTTTGGTTTTAAGGCTTTCTAGGTTTTGATGTGCAAAAGAAGATGGGACAGAAAATTGTGATTCATGAAGAACATCCGCTTTGCCATTTCCATGTCACATATTGTGTTTCAGAAAAAAAGAAGCTGCCCGAACTACTTTGTAAAATATGCACCAGATTTGATCATTTTGGCCACATAGATGGCCAGGACAATAGAATTATGTGAGGTGCACTCACTGTCCACCTCACCTAATTTGTGTCAACACACTACTTTGTTTAACGCAGATGCTCCAAATTGTTGCATCGTCAGTTCAACAGATAGTGCCACTATGAAACTAAATGTGATCTGAAGTCTAGGCTGTGCAAACAATTTAGCGTAGCAGAATTTTTAATGGTAAAATTTTGTAAACGTGACTGACTGACTGAGCGCTAGCAGCCCAGAGCTATGTCTTGTAGCAGTGTCATAGGGTTGGTTTGAATAACCTAGACCTGTTTTTAGAATTTTGAGAAACCTAAAATACCTCAGAGTTCAAATTTTTGGTTTTTAATTTGCTGTATTACAGCTATTATAACAATGAGCTCTGTTTACTGCGGGCAGAGACAGTGAATTGCTATGATATTAGCCTACTGCAAATAAACTTCGAAGGTAAGTAGCGAAGTTTAGATGCTTTTGTTTTGTGTCTGTTTATGGTGATGCTATAGCGGTGCAGTGCTTAAAGCTGCTTTCTTTTACAAATGTCGTTTTTTGTGCGGGCCACGAAGATGAGCACTGACCTCTAAAGCCCCGGAGATGTGAGACGGTAATGCTGATCATGGGGTATTTTTTACTTAAGAAAAATATTAAAACAGAGAACAGATAGAATGCTGGTTTATTAGTGCTTGACAAGTGCTATACATGTGTTGATATTAATGGAGTGATAGTGCTGAAATTCAGCCGGAATGGTGTTCTGCAACATGTGTTTGGTATTCCAGCACCTGAAATTTCCAGTTTGATTAAGCAATTTGTGAAATACTATAGCTTATTGTAAAATGGCTTATTTGCCAACTTTTAAGGTGGAGGGAGAGAAAAGGTGAAAAAAGAAAAAAAGGGGAAGGAAAAGGAAGGGAAGGAATGGCAGGGGAATGGAAAGGGAGGAAATGTAGAGTTGCACCCCCTACTTTTGAGTAATTTAACCACTGGACTGGAATTTAACCATTAAGGGGAGTAGGCTAGGACTGGAATTGCTCTTGAGGTCATCAGCAACTGGTTGATGCAGCAATAAAATATGATAGATTATTGTCATCAATTATTTCACCTTCTGTCCTCCAATAGACAGCATTATGGCATTGATGACTGTCTGCAGGATAACAGGGAAGATTATTAGAACTGCCATTCATTAGATATGCACAATTATAATTGGCAGTTCTTACAGTTTTAGGTTCAGGTCGTTTTTTGTGTTTTGTGTTTTCTAAAGGTTAAACTTTCTGTAAAGGTTAAACTTTTTGTTTCGTTGTTATGTGTATGTGCAATTTTGCCTGCAAAGGCCGTCCCCAAAATGACCTATGCTGTGTTGGGCGAGACGTTAAACCCTACTCGCTCACTCACTCATGAATTATTTCAGCTAAATGATCAAAATGGTGAAATTATTTTTACTGGCTACATGTGTGTAGTGCTTGCTGCTAATGAATGATTTTTTATTTGTGTTGAATTAATTGGCTTGTTTTTGTGGTACCTTGTGTGTACACATTAAGACATGCTTGTGTTTAATGTTGAGGTAATCTCTAATGCTGTTCGGTAATGCAAGAACTAATAGCAAATGTTTAGCTGAAGGCGACGTGTTTGTATAGTGTGTCTCCAAAAAAACTTGTGAACGTTTGTTTACATTGTAATGTTGCAGTTGAATGATATTGTTTGGCAGTATCAGCCAGATGGTTTCTGAGCACCTTGTCGTAATTTCCTCTGTTGCCAGCTTTTGATATGATATCACTGCAGCTTACATTGTGCCTACATACACTGTGAGGCATAAAAACACACCAAAATTTTTTCATCTTAACTTGAAGAAGGGTGATTCAATTTTTATAATTTTTGGTACGAATATTCTGGACACAACTGGCCATCAAATGACTGTTCAGTTTCCCACCTCACCCAGTGTCGACTTCTACACTACCTGGGGAAAGAAAACCAGTGAAATATTGCATTTCTATTAGAGATGTTAAATTAATGCATTAATTAACGCATTAATGCATTAATAAATTAATGTGCATTAAAAAATTAACACACGTTATAAAAATTAACGCACATACATAAATTTATGTTAATTTACTAAATTCCATTAAGCATTAGTTCCAATATCCTGTTAAACTGTGGTTATTTGACAGTCGAATGATTTCGAGTGACTAAACTGTAGTTGCCGTTCCATCACTGCTGTAAATAAAATTCCGACTGACGACAGGATAATATATTTCTGTGCTAGCTATGACGTCAGTTATTGTTGATTATACGTTTTAAAATGTGTTCTAACTTTCTATATTCTACAGGTGGGGCCCCAAACGTTGCGAGACCCGGGGTAGCTTACCCCCCACTCTTCCTCTCGACGGGCCTGGGTGCATTAATAACACATTAATCAATGCATTAAAAAATTAATGCTTTGACAGCTTTAATTTTTATCCAAGGCAGTATTGTGACTTAGTCACATTAACACACACAAAATATTTTCTATATTTTCATCACTTTGGCTGATAGCTTATCCAATTGTCCATTTTTCAACTGTCTACAGAAAATGTTTGAAATGTTAGTCTATTACACGAAAATGGGCACGGAGACACGCACTTTCTCCATTTGTTGACAGCCGTGTTGATAATGTTATGCTCCAGATTAATCCAGATTTCACCAGTTGCTTTTTGAATTCACAAACATTCCTGAACGTCATCTGGTAGACACACTGCTGCATGACAGTCAAACTTTGCAGTAGATTGGCTTCTGAGGCCACAGATTCAGAGAGAGTTCATTAAAGTTTCTTGTTGATTTTAATGCACATTCCCCCTGCTTTGTTTTTCCCAGGTAGTGCAGAAACAGATATTGGGTCACGTGGGAAATTGAACGGCCATTTGATGGCCATTTGTGTCAGAAATATGTGTAGCAAAAATTACGAGAATTGGCTGACTCTTTTTCAAATGATGAGAACAAAAATTTGGTGGTTTTTATACCTCACAGTGTGGTGGATGAAATGTTTTTTTAAAACTGCTTTATTTTGCAACCTGGGATTTGGCTTGAGATGAATTCAGCTCAGAATCCTGCTTAGTGATTATGAAATTTGACATTTAAATATTCAAAAATGCAGTTCTTCGTGTGTACTGATATGTGTGAAAAGGAATTATTATTCTATCGGTGTCTGTAATTTCGGAAGTTATGATATAAAACTAGAAGCATGGCAGTCTTAGACTGACTACATTAGCCAACACACACACGGCTGGCTGTTTATTGTGATGAGTAGATTTCGATCTGTCGCATACAAGCGTATGACATTGTATGTATATAATAATTTTTCTATTGTGAAGCATTGGTTCATTTTCTGTTGATTGTTTGCAAAGTGTTGCTTAATCTGTTGCCATTGTCGGACTGATTTTAACGAAACAGTAATAGCATGTGTAATGTATTGTATGTACATTAGTGCATTTTATGTTTTTTTCGTTTGTTTTACACATGTTTGCGTTTGTTTCTCACGGGCAACCTTATGTATAACTTCACATTTGTTATGATGGTAATAGTAACTAGAAATTGGGGGCAAAGCCCAACGTGAGTCCGACCGGCGTCGTAAATTTCGATTAGAGGAAAATTGAGGGGTTTGAAATTTCTTCGGTAGCAAAATCACGTGGCCTGAACTCAAATGCATTAGCATACTCAGAACGTGCGTTATCGACTTAGGGCGGGTCAACATCCGCACCTATAACTTCTTTGTTAGTGGACCAGTTCGCTAATTTTTTTGTGAGACCCCATAGAAATCGTTCTCGATCATGTTTGTTTCCCGATTTTTGATATCTCGATTGGTTTCTAAGATATTCGCGATCAAAGTCGAAAGTTATCCGAAATCGCGTCAAATTTTTGACGTTTTTGCCTTTTCAAATTTTTGGGGTGCGGCCCCTCCCCCCAAAAAACTTTTGCATAAGTGATAGTGCCCACCTTATGGCACGTCACGTGGCGAAGTTTTGTGCTTTCACCCCCTCCTCTGCCACAAAAGTTACAGGAGCGGATAAGTCGATTCTTAAGCCAATTTTGGACACCCCTTTGAAAAAATTGTAAGGGGGACCCCGTCCCCGGTGAGGTGTGCACTAGGAAAACTTGCGCATTTTCTAACGCATGTAAAAATTTGGAGGCAGCACCCTTTGGGGGCCGAAATATGGTTTCCTGAAAACGTCGATTTGGGTGGGTATGATTCCACCCTTAGGTCTCCGTAATTAGTGCACCAAAGTTCACCGCACTTTTTTCACCTAACGCGGGAGGAATCGCGGTAGATCAAATACTTCTCCGATTTTGATTATCTCCATCCGCTTCGGAGATATTCGCCGTCGAAATACGAAGTCGTCCGAAATCGGGCCAAATTTTGCATGTTTTTGGCCTCTAAAATATTTTTTGGGGAGAGCTCTCCGAAATTTTGAGTTGGCATTATAAAATGCGGCTTACTACTGATAATCGTGCAAAATTTCACGCCGATTGGCCGACGTCTGTCTAAGATCTCGCGTTGAAATAATAACTAAATAAATAAATAAAACATCTGCAGTAAAACATAAGTCCGCTCCGAAAGCTATCGAATTCGCTTCCGGGCGGACTAGGCCTAATAATTCTGTGCAGTTTACAGATCGCTGGTGATTTCACGGTGCAGGTGATGTCGTCGTGAAAAATGATTTCAAATTCCCACTTTTGCTTCTCTTGAGAAAGCATATGTGACGTTCGTATTTCTGTTGCTGTTTTATCAAACGAACTGTAACATTTTGCTGCGCTTTCGAACAAAATTAAACGGTTTTTTCATCAGTTGTTTCTGATATGTCAACATTTTGTAGAATTTCAAGTGTCATGAAAAGTAAATTACGACTTATTGCCATAGGTGAATCTATCTGAGTTAACCTGCATTCGTTCTCGGATATTTTAAATACAGTAGGTGAAAAAAATGTTATGGCGCGTACAGAGCGACGTAACTGGACTAAATTAAGCTGACATGGTTTAGTTTTCGACGAACTGACCAACGGGCAAGCAGAAATACATTACAATAGGCACCATCTAACGGCGTCGGTGGTCTGCGTGACTACGCGCACGTACGCGTCAACCAATGACCAATGGGCTCGCTTGACTTGCTCATTGGTCAATTTGCCAAAAACGAACCGTGTCAGTTCAATTCGGTTCAGTTCAGTTACGTCGCTCTGTATACGCCTTTAGGTGAAAGCGGAAAAAGTCTAAACATTTTTTTGCTTGCTACGCTATCGTTCCACGAAAAGTGTTCTGTGAGGCTGAAAATGCACCAGATTTATTTTCGTTCTGGGAAGTTTATGCTTTTGGCGTCTTGTTGCCGGCGCCTTGACCTTCGGTTTTTGCTCCTCTTCGATGCCTCTGATTTCCATTGCCACCATATACTGGTCTCGCCCGCATTTAAAACAACGATTTCAACTTCAAATTCCCATTTACTCCCCAATCCCAGAAAATGTTCGAGGATGGGCTATACCGCTGGGTTTGTGCAGCAGGCCTACAGTCCATACTTAAGGCGCGTACAGAGCGACGTAACTGAACTGAACTGACATGGTTTGGTTTTTGACGAACTGACCGATGAGCGAGCAGGGCGTAGTCGTATAGGACTGGTCACCGACGCCGTTCCACGGTGCCTACTGTAATGCATTGCTGCTTGCCCATTGGTCAGTTCGTCAAAAACTAAACCATGTCAGTTCAGTTACGTCGCTCTGTACGCGTCTATAGGGTGAACTAAACGGAGTTTCAATTGACACGCACGCGCATATATTTCAGCAACGGTCACGGTCCAGTTGTCTCAACTGCAGCCTAGGCCTACACGTAGCAGACAGAATTACACATCTATCTATACACGGCAGAGCAGAGAGCTATAGACTGCTATTTTAGCTGTTGACACTCTAGCAGCACCGCAGCGTCCGGTAGAATGACGCGTACAGAGCGACGCAAATGAATTGAACTGGCATGTTATAGTTTTTAACGAATTGACCAATGGGCAAGCAGTAAAGCGTTACAGTCGGCACCGTTTAACAGCGTCGATGCGCGACGTGACTAGGCCTGCGTTCGCGTACGAGTTAACCAATGACCAGTGAGCTCGCCCTGCTTGCCTTTTGGTCATTTCGTCAAAAACTAAACCGTGTCAGTTCAGTTCTGTTACGTCGCTCTGTACACGCCCTAATTAAGCGATCTCATTCTCTACCACTAGCCTGGGAAACGTTCACGCCATGCACTTTTGAGGCAGGAACAGATGAACGGACGAGCAAGATGTGTTATGCGGCCCCGCCTCTGAGGCCTATTATGACATATCATTACAGCCCTAATGTAGGTTTATTTGGGCCTACAGATCTGCCTTACACACTGGGATAATAATTTGCCCAGAAAACGTACTTCAAAGTTTTGGTAAACCGCAATAAACCAGAACATGTGTAGTTCAAAAACCGGAAATGAAAACTGAAGTGAGCGCCAGAAAACGCCAAAAACATGCGCCGGTTACTTGAAGCTATTAAAAGGGTTAACTGATACACGCTGCACTTAAATACAACCATACACGCGTACAACCCAAGTGAGATAATGCGTACTGACTTGAATAAACAACGTGCTCAAATGACGAAATATCCTACCGTAATTTTATTGAACATGATCTGAGTAATTTGAAATCGTTCGAAATCGTAGGTTAAATTGTGCTAATACGTCTAGACGCTCGATCAAACCACTGTATTATAGTTTTTATCTGACGAACGCTTGTTTCGTTGATTGGAACGCGGCCAGGTAAAGTCTTACCTTATTATCTCCGCTAAGGTGAACGTAATGAACACTAGAAAAGATTAAAAGATTGGTCGTACTGTCCGTCGTTACGTGTATATGTGTGTATGTACTTTGAAGCGCCATATCTCCAAAACGGTGCTACATAGACGCATGGTCACAATGGACCACTCATAGGAAGTCGACACGGGGCGACTGAAATCGCGGGAGTGGACATCGCGGCACCAAGTAGCAGGGGGTGGACATCGCGGGAGTGGACATTGAGGGAGTAGCGAAACAGCAATAAGCAGCGATCAAAACCTCCAGCGGTGCGGGGGACAGGAGGGACAAGAAAATCTGGAGAGAAAAGACTCTGGCCCTGTTGTATATACCCTCTTGTTTTGTGAGATACGGTGACATATCGGTTAAAAACCCACGGCTACAACGTCGTAAGCGTCGGCCGTGACAGAGTCACAATTCTGCGAGGTGTGTCTGATTGCACCGCGCGAGGGGTTCGCATTGGTGCCGTGTGGGCACGCACGCTTTTGTGAAAACTGTGCAATGCGAGTTGC
>Ga0056128_1001730_pt1 | contig 25005 bp, 11 predicted proteins | sample WorMetLIZISLAND2_FD_71113 | JGI IMG/M metagenome (GOLD analysis project Ga0056128, IMG submission 71113) | Marine gutless worms symbiont microbial communities from Max Planck institute for Marine Microbiology, Germany - Olavius geniculatus... ... | reverse complement strand
TTCGATGACATATAGTCTCATTAATAAGTGTGCCAAAAATTATTATAATCGGACATTCATTGTTCCAGTTATTGCAAAAAATGTAGTCACATGCTTTTTTTTGAGACACAGTGTAGACTTAATCACAGTGCTATGATTGTACATTATTGCGAAGCTGATTATAAGGTACAGGCGAAATAAAATTTTCTAAAAAAATAGGCTGACATTAAATATAGTTACAAAAGTTGTTTGCTAAAGATATAAAGTATGTCAGTTACGCACACGGGTGTCGAAGAAACGTGGCGAAGTTTTGCCCATCTCCAAGATTTGTTGACACATTTGCATTCTTTAAAAATATTATGTACATGAATCTCAAGGGTAACAAAAATTATGGCTGTCCGGGGGTAAAATCCAGTTAAGCTACTTACTGGATTTACTGGATTTCATCGACGTTGAATTATCTCCCGACTTCACGTCTGGTGTTTTTTTTTCCAGCTGCACTGTTTAGTGTTTACACTACCGGTACCGAGTACATAATTGCAGCAATTGTGCACATGTAAACGCCATGAAATGCTCATATAAAATTTCACTCAAATAGCCCTTTACTTTGTGGCCACTGCACAACAATTAAGCCACTTTTTGGGTCTTAATTGAAACGGTAATGCATGCATGATATATTTTACAAGATAAATTATAGATCTACAAATGCTTCGCCAAATGTTTCGTAAAAGTGAAGAAACGCAACGATACGTTGTGTATTAGTTACATTTTGTTAAAACTCGACGCAAAATACCTGCACGCGATTGGTCCAAATCGCATCACATGACGTTTACAAATGCACACTATTCACCAACCGCTCAACCAACCGATCAAAAATTACTTTAATATTGCCCTCTAGGAATACCAAAGTGATTTTCGACTGGTCACGCTTCATTAATATTAAAGACGTCTATGACTGGCTGTATTGTGGCTAAACTGGACGTCGCAGTGTCGTGTGTGCATAATTATATTGTGGCTAAACCGTACGTCGTACGTTATTGGCGGGCGACCATGTTGTTTGTTTGCCGTATTTCAAGAGACTGTAAAATACACAATTTTTGCGATGATGTATAACAAACCAAATAGCAACTGGCGTCATCGATCAACATTGGAAATTTTTTCCCCTCAGTTTGTTAAATATTGCCTTTTGTTTTCGACCTCGGGCAACATTTTACGAATTTCGGAGAAAAAGTTTTCAATAATGACCCCGATACCAGTCGCTATTTGTATAATAATGTTTAAAAGATTCTGTGTTGGCGCAAGCGGACCTGCAAAGGTATTTCTTTTTGTCTTGGAGTTGAGCACCTTGAAGCGATAAAATCATGTTGACTTGAGTGCTGAATGTCCGATTACACCTCAGAGACAGGTCAAAGACGCTTTGTCGCGAGTAACAATCGCGGTTAGCCTCGTACACTGCGTACAGCAGCATTCACAATGCATTCTTTATATTTAAACCACACTTAGCTTGCACTGCTACCGTTTTCACAGATTTCGGCTGCAGTCGTGCGTCATAAAGCAAAGGACGGTGTAGCCTGGGCAATCTAAGCGTGGTTCAATTACGATACAGCACTGTCTGGAGTGGTATAAGTTCGGACTGCGTCCTGGCTTAGCCACTCCAGCAGTGCAGTATCTAGTAAGTACAGTGTGTGTCAAACCAACTGGACTTTGTCTTTTCAAACTTCTTTTACTGGCACAGTATGTGGACAATTACCAGTAACCCGGATATTACTATTAAATATCACGTACATTGCACACTCTTTAACGTTGTCGCTGCACTACCGTGTAAAACACAGATTTACAAAAATCACTAAAATCGCTGTAATATGTTACGTAAAACAGTTTAAATATCGTCTTAAATAATTTTTTACTAATTTTCGTACAAAACTTAAATGAGGTTTAGATTCAGCGACAAAGCGACAGAAATATATTAAACTGAACTAAACTAAACTCGCTGAAAACACGAAATAAACACGAAATAAACTAACTGCAATGATTTATGAAACTGACAAATGGATTTTAGTTTGTTTTTTTTATTTTTGCGACATTTATGCAATACAGCAAATTACGCGTTCCAGGACTATCACTTGGCGATAACTCGAACAAAATTATTGTCCGATTACGACTACCTTTGACACGCTTAATACGCTACGGAGCTTGCAATGCAAGTGCAATTCCATCTAATACTAACAATGTGGGAATTAATTTTCACCTGGACATCTGTACCAGAGAAAGCAGCGGTGTCGCGAGTTTTAAAAAATAAGGCGGGACCGGCAGAACAAAGTTGCAATTTTTTCACTGACTTCAAATTTCCAACAAAAATTTTCACAGACCGTCCAACATTTCCGACAGAGGTGATTTCTCAAAATTTTAATTTCGCTCCAATTTTTTAAAAATAAAGGTTTTAAGCCCAAATTTAGAATTTTAGAGAGCAATTTTTCTACAATATGATCCGACATTCCAAAATTTTGACCGGGGGAGTGTTAATAGCTTCCTGCCCCTTCCTATATCGGCGCCACTGCACCTAATAATAGGCGTGTGGGGAACAAATACAAGTAAATAAATACGAAACTTTATCTACCAGTATATTACAGTTTGTCACAGATATAAAAAAATCCTTATCTGGAACTCGTTTGCTGCGGAAATTAAATTTTAATTTTTTTTGTATTGTATTTTATGATTTTAGGTGTATTTTGTATGTGATCATGCTGCTTTTGAGCGTAATAAACGATTGAATAATTGATTAATTAATTTTCAGCTGGGCATCTGAAAGCGTGAGAACATTACCATGACGGCTAGGTCCACACAAGTACTGGATAGCACCAATGAATCCGTGGTAGAGAACCAAATCACGTGACTCATAGCCGCATGAAGACTCTGTACTTTGTAGACAGTCTTCCACTGACGTCTGCAATCTAAAGGCGCGTACCGAGCGACGTAACTGAACTGAACTGACGCGGTTTAGTTTTGATGAACTGGCGAATGTACAAGCAGTAACCCATTACAGTAGTCACCCTCTGACGGCGTAACAGTTAGGCTACGTAGTCAATGACCAATGGGCTCGCTGTGCTTGCCTATTTGTCAGTTTGTCAAAAACTAAACTGTGTGAATTTAGTTCACTTTGGTTTAAGTTCAGTTCAGTTACGTCGCTGTGTACGCATCTTAACACAATGTTATCACCCATACACTCCAAGTCATTCAAACCAATTTTACAAACGCAACTGTACGATAAAGGACAAGATATAAAACAGTATACAGTCAATTCAACTCACGTCATCTCCTCATGCAGGAATTGATTAAATGTCGTGGTTTGTATTTCGATTGGTGATTGTCTGCGGACAGGTAAACCATTTCAGTACGTAACCAACACCAAGTCAACTCAGCCTTCCATCCCTCCGGAGTAGGTAGGGGTTTAAACTGAATAGCCTACCGGCCTGTCTGGCTGAAGTTAAGGCGGGGCGCGTTTATTTTTGTCGGGTGATCCCATGCGGCAAGTGACGCTTCGCAGCTCTGAAATGAGTACACTTTCCGTACCTCTGCGTACGCTTTCCGTCGCCTCCTTAAAACTCACTGCTTCCAGCAAGCCTACAGCTCCCTCTAGCGGCTCAGCCAAGTGCCTCAGATTCCGCCACTGGCTGACTTTGTGCACTGTATATATTGTATTTACTTACTTACTTTGAGAAACCATACAATTTAGTCATGCTATAAGAGTGGCAGGCAGACCTGCAGACTATGTTGAGCACGCGGTGTGAGTAGACGATTGGAACCCGCCTCGTGTCTGTTCATCACACGTGTATCGGTGTGAGTAGACGGGAAAGAGCACGTGCTGAAGCTGATGTTCACCGCCTGGAGTAAGAGATTTTTCGCTCAAATAAGACGTCAGTGGATGCATGCATAGTTGGCAAATTATTAATTTTAACTTTAATTTTCATTGATTTCGTTAACTGTAATGCTTGTTTTTCAATCTTTTCGCTAGTTACTGACTATATCGTGATCTTATATCAGTCGCTGTCGACGTTATGCCGCTATAGACATTGTTGTGAGACAGCGTCAGTGGATGCATGCAGTTCTGAAGGCGTGTCAGACCGCACGCTGTTGTCACCGTTCCTCTAGACTCTGCTATTTGCAGCGGCTGTTCGTTGTTTACAGTCACACTAGACGACTGCGTCACCGACTGGTCGTGATCGCTCACCGCAGTCACAGTTATCAACGCTACGTGCACCACCAACAGTGATACCCCGTTTACACGATGAAGGATAGGCCTACATGAAACAAACATGTACAGTATACAAAAATCATGTGCACCACAACGTGTGCTCTAAGTTTGCTTCATGTATGCTTCTTGTATGCTTCCTCGTGCAAACGAGGTATAACTCACACCTGTGACGATTCGCGTAAATTAAGGCTGTCGGAAAATTGCCGGAAGTTCTTAATCGTGTCGAAAAATTTTAGCCCAAAAATGCACAACTCAGGGCTGAAAATCTCCACGTTAGAAAAATTCAAGACCAAAATTAAAATTTTGAGTACCCGTAATCTCCCCTGTCAAAACATCTTACCTGTCAATTAAAACTCCGTCGGAAATTTATAATGTTTGTGGGAAAATTGCAACTTGCTGCCTTTCCTCTTATTTTTGTCTGACACACGACACCGCTGGAGCGGCTCTAGAAATGATATGCTCCGCTAAGGCCTACGCCACTTCCTACCAATTTGTCTAATAATATAAAATGACCGACAAGACGGAAAAGCTTGCAGAAATCAGCACACACTGATAACTGTAATTTTTGGTTCTGGGTCGCCAGTAAGATTTATTATTACGCTCTGTTCACATTGCGAACACGACGGCGTGATAAGCAGGCTAACGTTAAGCGTAGGCCTACACTTTCCCTTCCATGCAGCCAGCGACACAATGCCGTGTTGTCAACTTGTCAGTAATATTATAATACAAACATACAGTAAAAATTCGTACGAACTAGCACTCGCCAACGCAAGTAGGCCTTTCTACAATTTTAAACATTATTCTAAATTATTTTTATGTTTTAATTTCTTTTTATTTTTATACCTCCGGTAGTAAAAATTTTCGGGGGGGGGTTAAAAACAAAAGTTAAAAACAAAAACCAAGTTGCTAGTCCAATTCGGTAGGAACTATAAAGGTTCCTTTGAAGGCTACGAAGTTGTAGCGCTGGACCGCCAAAGAAACTCGCTGAAATAAGTATGTGGTTTCGCGACAGTCTCCCGAGACATCTGACAACCTGCGGCCAAGCTCGGTGAAGAAGGAAATTCCAGTAGAATTGATCGGTCCGAGTGTTTCCAAAGCCAAAGGCTGGAATGTATGTGAAAGTGGAAGAGATGAATATTTTGCAGATTTTCTGGCCATGCGCTACATGCTCTGCTGCGCCATCTGGACTGGCAGAGAGCGTGATATAGGACTCCGTCAGTGTATTGACTGCAGTGACATCCCATGCCATTGCTTTGCCAGCGTGCCACGGGATCAAAGTGCTGCCGTCGAGGCGTTTACCATCAACTCTGACAAGACCAGATAGCTCTTTCACGGATGGCACGACGAAATGCGTCATTTTTTTCACTGCCGATGTCACGTTATGACGCTTACCACCTCTCTTGGGATTCGCCAAAACAAGCCTGGTCCAGTTCAGAACTGCCAGCCAGCGATGAACATCACCCCTTTATGTTTCGTCAAAGACATGCAGTAATTTCCGTCTCGGTTGTGATGGTGAAACCTTGCAACAGCGAACTCATTACGTGCTCGGATGACAGGAGCTGAGAGTGAGCATTATGATTCATTGAAACTTGTTGTCATATCAACACGCAGATAACAGAAAAACGTTGGTAAATACAGAAAATAGGCCTATTTTTCGCTTTAAAATAAAATTAAAACACTACAACATCGGCAATAGGGGCCTGCTCAAGAATCAAGTCTTGTGTTTTTTCTTTATACTTTGTGCGAAATTTTAATATGATCTGACGTCAAAATTTTCGTCACTTTTAAAGAGACATGGCGCCGATAACGTCAAAAGACAGGCGTTTTTAAAATGTTTAAAAGCAAACAAATTACAAAAATATTTTTGATAAGAAAGTGGGCAAACGTGCCTTAAAATACTTTATTTTAAAAATTGACAAAATCGGCTTCAATGACCAAACTTCAGTTAACAAAATTTTAAGACAAAGACAAGTAACAAAAACTGGCAATTACATATGATTATTTTGGACTGCCCAAAATATATCAGATAGCTTAAAACCCACCGTAATCCACCGCTGCAGTAAGCTATAAGCTACTGTCCTATAAGCCAGATTAGGCCTTTCTGTCGGTGGATAAATTATACATGTACGCGCTGGGTATGTATGGCCTGCCATTCACGGTCTTGCCAGCGAATCGTCGTGATGTCTTGTAAAGCATTAACGACGACCTGATGCATTATTCAACAGAGTCACGTCGTTTTATGCCATCCGCTCCGTCGATTGTCAATGTGAAGACAAAACAGTGTAGGCCTACATACATGTGCGTACATTTACCAGTCCTCCATTTTCTACCTCGTGAAAGTCTACTATTTTTAGTATTCATTTCCCGCTCTTACATTTTCAGTCAACCCCATACATGCATAGGCCTACAACTGCCGCAAATGCGCTAACTTGTTTACGACGCGATTCGTTTATCTTCATTTCAGTAACAAAACCAATAAAAATAAACCATATAACTTATATCATGATTCAGTGGTTTATATTTTAGTGCGAGCATTTTTGTGAGCACCGTTGGCTTTCTGTCCTTCGGAACACTTTTTAGTATTTTGTGCACTGTATTTATGTATAGTGACTGGCCGTACTGAAAAATAAATGCTGATGATAATGATGAAGTTGAGATACCTTTGTAATTTGTTGCTAAGAAACAAAACGGCAGCGTATAAAATTGCTGCAATCAGCCTAGTCGTTTAGACTAGTAGCTATTTGAGTGATAGGCCTATACGTCAAAAACTGCCCCGTTTACACGATAAAGCAAACATCGAGCAAACGTCAAGCAAACGTTAGAAAACATCGAGCAAATATTAAGCAATTAGAGCACACGTCGTGCACGTGTATATTGAATACGTTTGGATGATGTCTGCTTGATGTTTGCTTGATGTTTGCTTCAGCGTGTAAACAGGGTATAACTCACCGTGCATGGTTACGAAGAGTAGTGTGCGTAGCAACACGTTGTCTATCGTCGTATCTTGTAGTTGATACATCGTTGTCATCATTTTGTCGCTTTTTGGCTCGTTCGCTAACACACACAAAGCAGACGGCACAACAAACTATGTCAACTTTTTTTACAATCGCTTAAAGGCTGTCGATTCTATAGTAGGCCAAGTCAAATTTTGCCTTTTTGCATCGAATTAGGCCATCGTTGTTAACACAGTGCTACGCCACTACGAGCTTGTGATAGGGCCTGCGTATGACAAAATTAAAGAAGTTGCCAGAAATTTATCATAGGGAAAGCTGAAAGGGTTTAAAGCTGCATTCAAATCAAATTGCGCGTGATGTCGGGCGAACCGCGCGTATATGTGAATGCAACTTAAGCCCCGCGTTAACGCCGCAACGTCGTCGATGATTAAAAAAGTATATAGGCGGCGCATGAAATTGCAATTTGCCGATGAACACTGCAAATTTATGACAAAATTCCAACAAAAAGCCGCAAATTTCCAACAAATGGGATTATGCGAGCTCAAAATTTTATTTATTTATTTTTTAAATTTTTGGACAAAAATTTTTGAAAAGATGAAAACTTTCCGACAACTTTCCTACAGCTCAAAATTTAGAGGGGCCCACCCTCCGCCACAACGTTACTTGTAAACTTAACAGCAATTCCACGTTCTTATGGGAAAGACTAATAGTCAACCCCGCGTAAAACTGTAACCCGTGAACCAACTGACGAAAAATATGTCACAGCCAATCACTTTTACGCGAAGATCTCGTACACCAAACCATAGATGTAAAAAACGTTAAAAGAAAAATTTAAAAAGTTAAAAAAAACGTAAAAAACGTTTAAAACGTGGCAAAAATAAAAAAAACGTTTAAAAACGTTGAATAAAAACGTTGGCCATAATGTGTTCAACTTCTTGCTTAATGCCTAATGCTGTAAGTGCAGTATACCTGGAATAATAGTTTAGATAAAGAGAACTTGATTTAATTTTAATTCAGCTGTGTGGTCGTAAGACAACAAGATTAAACTAAATAAATATGGTAGTTAGGAAAAGTTTTATTTAGTATATTTAGACTAACTAAGTAAACTACATCACTGTGACCTATTAATTCGTTTCTGTAATTCCAAAAGTGCTTCACGAAGCTTTTGGTGGTATTTTCAATGCACGTTTTTTTGAATAAAAAAACGTTGAGCAAAATGGAAAAAAAACGTTAAAAAACGTAAAAACGTGGCAAAAATAAAAAACGTAAAAAACGTTTTTTTACATCTATGCACCAAACTATATTCAATTTCGCCTTGGGGGAGGGAGGGGAGCCGGGACAAATCGGTGGTTGTTTTTATTCATAAGCATGCATACCGAATAAGACTAGTGCCACTTGAACTAGCTATGTTTTTAACTTTTTATCCCATGAGAATTTTTACTATCGTGGTATTGAAAAAGAAACAAACAGGGCAAAGATAGTGTTGTCTCTATATGCAGCCTAATTATAGTATGTCTGTTTGTCCGCCTGTCTTTGTACCTTCACTATCAAAATATTTTTGATACTGGCCTTACCATAGTTCTGTATACTTTCCCTTCAACAGCAACGGGCATCCTTCGATCACATAACACTCCTGATAACTGTTTCCATTTTTTCCATGCCGCAGCAATTCTAGCTGTGATGTCTTCCTCATTTCCTCCTTGGGCATGGATTACTAAACCCAGATACTTGAAATTTTCCACTTGTTTCAGAGCTTTCCCATTTTTATCCGTAATCTGGAGTGACTCTGCTCTACTTGCACACACCATCTCCGTTTTGTCCGCATTTACAATTACTTTAATTCTGATATAATATAATTACTGATAAATGCACAACAGGGTCGAGCAACTTGTTGTTCCGCGATTAGTTTTTGAGCCACCGTGTAGGCCTACTACGTACATGTAATCAGATTGGCCGATGAGATAAACCTCCGGAGACCACCAGTCTGTTCGTCTTTTTGATTACGAACACGCCAGTAACTCGATGACATAGCCGCATACACTAATTTCGCCGCCGCGTGGTGAATTGCCAGTAGCGACAAAGACTGATATCTTGCAACATACGTAGCCTACGCAGACGGGAAAAAATTCATTGCAATTATCGTGTCACCGACCTTTTCTCTATATTGAAAGCTAGACGACGTCAAGCAAACCAATTATTGCGCATTTTCCAGATAAAAATGAGAGCAACTTCAAATCTCTCTGCTACGTTTTCGCTATACAGCGGACGAACTCTAAAGCTCAGCCAGCTTTTTAAGCAGCCTTTTTTCCTGTGGAAATATTCTTTCCCCTACCCCCTCCCCTTAAATTTTAAGTTGTCGGAAAATTGTCAAAACATATTTGGAACGTTTCTTTCAAAAATGCAAAATTTCAGACTAAAAACTCCAATTTTGAGACGAAAAAACATTAAAAGGCAACATTGAAATTTCGAGCAGCCGTAATCTTCTCCGTCAGAAATTTGCAACTGTCTGTCTGAATTCTGTCGGAAATTTGGAGTGTCTGTTAGAAATTTACCACTTCCTGTTTCGCTTATTATTTTCAGCACACGACGCCGCTGCATGTCATGTCTTCTGCGTTCCCGTCTTTCGCTGGCTGCAACCGGAACACGGAAATCTTTACGGAATTTTCTTTTATCAGCGAATGTCGAGTTGTTTGCTTTCTACGAGTTGGATAAAAACACGACTTGCACAGAAACTACTCGTACGAGTGAAATTTACAGGTAACCCGTACTCGTATGTATGTGAACGACCGCCATTGAAATACATGCAAACTCGTGTTTGCCGGAACTCGTATACGGGAACCCGTATAGTGCCGGACTCGTACTCGTGTTTATGTGAACGCAGCCTCAGACTGTGTTGCTTGAAACGTGTATAATTACGGTCTTCGCTCCTTGAAGCTCCAACATCGGAGAACAATCGTGACGTAATATAACACCCTATGTTTCGTCCGAAATAGATGTATGAAATGGCTATTTCTAGCAAAAAAACCTGCAATAGGCTTACACTGGCATGGTTACACTATACGCCAATTAATCGCAAGTTGCGCGTGCGCGCTTTTATTTGACCAAAACAAACAGCGTTAAAAGACCCTCAAAAGCTATCACGCACTCCGTTGCAAAAAAGATGCATTTTTCGGAGCTAAAAAATCTAAACAGACCTTTACGGCTGAGCTATACTCAGAAAATGTAGAGCGTGGGTGCTCCTATAGTGCATTCTCAGAATCAAATGACTGCAGCATCGCGCAATGTTCTTACGGCAGCACGACTTTCTTGTGACAACTGTGTTGTTTAGACACTTTTGTATTGTTGTTGTTGTTGGCAATTGGCAAACATGCGCATTCAGTCACCAGGCCCGTCGAGAGAAGGAAGGGGGAAGTTTTCCCGGGCCCCGCGACGTTTGGGGCCCATCGATCGTTGCTCAAAAATATATTTGCTAAGCCGTATATATCTGACAGCAGAACCGATCATCTAAATTAAAGTTACGTGAGTTATTTTGCCACGATTTTTCAACAAGTCTGACTATTTTTAGACGAATGAATATATTTAGTATTCTATATATCCCGCTCCCGAGACACCACCCCACACAGAGCCCCACGAGAATGTTTTTCGGGCCCCGCTGTGGCTCTCGTCGGTTTTGACAGTCAATCACTAGGCCTATATCCAGGTAGGCCTACACGAGGTGCGATTAGGCCTCAGATCCCGCGTCTGGCAGTGACAAATGCTGCGCGTGACATCTTTGTGCGTGGTGAAGCTTTGAAGACGCTTAGCACTTGACTCAATCGGTGACATTAAAGGATGCTCACAAAAATGGTTTCCGCGTAAAAATTTCGAAATTACAAAGTGACTTGCAGGAAATGAAATAAAAAATGATTCACACAATGTGACGTTTATTTAGTTCAACAATGCAAAACTGCATAGACATTTGTCTATTTAATATATAAATTTTGTTTTCCCACCGAGCTGTCACATTTGCGTTTCCAGCACGACTCAATTATTGGCTGATCTCGTCATTATAACGTCAGATTTTGTTGACAAACAAACACAATGTTGTCAAAAATCAAATAAGTTTTAATCAGAATGCTAAAAGTTAAAAAACACAGTGGTAAAAAGTAGTTGCTGAATTTCGGGGGAAAACTGGTCTCTTGCTTTTGTGAAGAGCCTTCTACATAATATTGATACGACTGGATCTGCAGTGGGTGACGTCGCACGTTGTCGAAGGGTTATTAGCGCTGAGTGAAGAAAATACATCAGAAAGTTAACACGCTGAAAGCTGCACCAAATCTCGAGTGAAAATTTATATTAAAGGATAACGGTGGTGATATAGTTTTTAATGGAAAGCTTATTTCAGAGCTACGGAGCGTCATCTGCCGTATGGGATCACACAGGTGAACGTGTTCATCTTAACCGCAGCCAAATAAGCTGGTACTCGATTTACCTACCGTAGAGGGATGGAAGGCTGAGTTGACCTAGGCGGCTGGTTAAACATACATACCGAGATGGTTTACCTGCCCGCATAGAGTCACCCATCAAAGTACTAAGCCAGCCCGGCGTAGAGTACCTAACTTCGTTGATCGGATGAAACGCGTTACCTCGTGGGGCTATTTTGAACATCTGATCGATAAACTGTTTCGACTGACATTAGGCCTATAGGCTTATAGCTGTATTTGAAAACTAGCGTTAAACAGCATTATTTAAAAATTCATATGTTTCTCAAGCCAAGGCAGATTGTTGCGAAACTACACTACAATGTTCAAAATGAACGTCTTTTTGTGTGTGGGTGCATTTTTTATTTAACTCAGTACTGCAAAATGTTTACGGGGGTGGGGACTTTTTGTGGACACAGTCTGTAAGCAAAACTCTTTTTTATTGAAAATGTATTACGCGTGATTCTGATAGACTATTGTCGACGTCGTTAGATTTATTTCAGTTTTGTATAGTACGTTGTCTTAAATCGTAAAAACATTTATGACTCTGATCTTCATCAGATGGACCGGATGAACTCTGGCAGTGGCAGTGCCGTGATGACAACACCATTATACACTGCCGTGGCCATTACTACATTGCTATATGTCAGCACGATAATTTACGATAGTACCTAGTAATCCTTTGCCACAGCATTGAACAACGCGTCTGGGCCTAATCAACGCATACTGACGATGACGGCGTATATTTCAAACACACGATGTAATGTTCGAAATTAAATCGCATAGCTACGTGATTGAAAACGTCACGCTTTGATGTACATCTTCACTTCAGATAAACCAGCTGCATCGCTGTTTAGTTAAATGACTGGCATGTAGGCCTAAAGTGGTGCGGCTAAACATACACAGCGCACGCGTTAAAAGAATTAGCGCATGCGTTAAGGTCGTTAAAAAATAACCGCCACAGCACTATACTTATTGTCGATGTCACAACGCGTAAGCAGCTCACATTCAAATGTGTTTGTCTACAGAGTCCTAGCAAAGCGTCCATCTCCACGCAGTTCTCGCAAATGTTGTTCAGCCGTTTCTTCTTCGGTGTGTATTGTATTGTAACGTATAGACACACAGTAGGCGTATTTTAATTAGCAAATTTACTGAATGACAAAAACCAGTTAACAGCACTTTGACAGACACGGATAATACCGTAGCTTACCTCCATTCGCAGAATCAGTACTTTTTATTTCAATCTGACACGTAAACGCTGCCACGCTACGAAAAACGTCAAACTGTTTATTTTGCCGCGATCTATAGGACTACTATACAGTGCAGATCACAATGTCGCCTCGTCGCTTTGGGCTAATGTAGGTCTACGTTGCTATGACAAACTGCGCCAGTAGGCCTAAATAGGATTGCGCGTTCACTCACCTTGCTGAACGACGTTAAAATGACAACAACGACGAATGCGTCGCTTTGACTCGCTGTCTGTCTGATATTGCCTCTGCAGTTGCCTCCGCTGCTGCTGCTGCTGGCTCTGCTGTCGCTGTTTCATCACTGGCGCGCACAGCGCAGCACTATAATGCCGACAACCTGAGCTAATGGAGAAGGGCAGAATTTGACGCTGTTCTGACCTAGTGACGTAGACAAAATGGTGGATAATTCAGGGGGTTTAGGCCCCCAATTTTCGGATTAGACATAGGCCTGAACACACGTTCAAAGTGCACTCAATTTGATCGGTTGATTTTCAGAAAAATAATTACAATTGTTGCAACCAGATTTCAAAGCTATAGGCCTAATGCACCAAACATGACTTCGGCTAAGGAGCCTTAGACTGTGCTGAGAAAGCTTACAGCGTTCAGAGTTCACCAGGCCTCTAGTTGGGTTGACCCTTCTCGTAAGGGAAGAAAAAGAAGCAAAAACGGAAAAAAGGAAAAAAAGAAAGCTGGAAAGACAGAAAGGAAAACAGAGGAAAAAGAAAGGCGATGGAGCGGTAAGAGAGGGGAGGCCCCCAGCACAAATTTTTGGCTACGCCACTGTATTGACCCCACACACAAACGATCTTTTTCGAGGTGTCTTTCGACTGCGGAAATTTGCACAGCTAGGCATAATTGCGGCTGCGAGACTGTCGCCCGCATGTTGCTGTAAATCGTGCAAATCCGTCACTCCGCGTGGTGGCGTCTTCTCGGCAAACGTGTGAAATATGGCGAGCTGCGTGTTACACGACACAGAGAAAGGGGGAGAGAAAAATAAAGCGAGAGACTGCATGTTGTCAGCCTCAGCATATCAAACGGTCTTAGCGCGTGTCTCGTTGCATCGGCAGAAGCTCTCACTCGTCAGGTGTTTATCTCAACGCTTGGCCAATTACCTACTTCATTAGGCGGCTCGCACATGGTGCAGTGAGAGAAAAAAAAACAAAAATTTCAGGGAGAGACAATAATGATAATTGCCCCTAGACTTGTCTGCACGACGCCGCAGTCACTGATGTACAAAGCGACGTAACTGAATTGATCTGAACGGACACAGCTTAGTTCTCATGTAGCTGAGATCTTGCAATCACCTAGGACGGAAGACGAAGCGAAAACATTCGGTGATTATAGAATGCCGACTCGACGGTACTTAAATTTAACATTCGAAGTAAAATTTCGGCACGATAAATTCGGAGTACCGTAAATGAAAACAACGAACTTTTAAATATACTCCATTTTGACAGTTTTATTTGCGACTCAAATTGAGTCCTCGCAGAAAACATTGTCGGCGTTGACCACGCAGGAAATATTGTTTAACAAGCGGTTTGAAAATGGCAGGTACAACGCTGTCAGAAGAGATCGCTGGAACATGCTTTCAATTTAGCTCAACACTCTGGCCCATGTTCACACTCACACATGAGGCAAAACATTTAGCACTAAAACAGTCGTGCCCCTCATATAACTGAAGCTACTACTTATTTAGTTTACGCAATCTTACTTCATTTTCAAGCTCGATTATTAAACTCAATAATATCTAATGCCAATAAAAACGAGCAAAATATAGAAAAAAATGTTTACAAGAATGCAGTATTAAAGTAAGGTACAAAAATATAACATAGTTGTCGTAGGTTTTTTGGTCGAGGAAGGGGGTTGTTGTGGAGGGGTTTTGTTGTGGGGGTGGGTTGTCTGTACGTCGTTCGTACAGCGCAGCCAGTATATGCTTGTACGTAACGGCGCCGACTTGGCTTCAGCTGCTGCCAGCTATGTGGCAAAATGCCCTTTCGTTGCTTAGCAACAGATCATCATCAGATTTGTTTACACCGGTACCGGTATACAGAGCAACAGCAGTCGAGAATAACTGGAAAATAATGATTGAAATAACAACAGCGACGAAACACGAGTGAAAGTGCTCGATCAAACACCAGGTGAGCTGTCGCGCACTGCAATTTCTTGACAATATCCGAGTTTGTCCGACGTCAGAAACAAATACTGGGACTATTGAACAGTGAACTCACCGTTAAAAACTGTTTAGCGTGTTTAAATTAGCTGCGAGGTGACATCGCACCGCGATTTACGATTTTACTAGCCTAATAGGCCTACTGAAGTCACGATCGATTAACTGGCATAGCTTTTTGGTGATTCCAACATGTTGGTGTTTTTGACGTTCTCGGTTGACTTTTTTCTGTAACGTTTTTGCAACATTTATGCATTCCTGGCAGACTTTTTAAATTTCACATCATGTCAAAAGTTGCATTTTTAAAAATCTTTTGTCCTGAGGTTTTCATGATATGTGCGCGCGATTTTTGCCGAAAGTCAGCATAATTAAATTTGGGCTTTAAACAAACGACAGTGTAGGTTAAACCACTGTCTGGAGTGGGATAAGTTCGTACTGCGTTTTCGCTTAAGTTTTTTCATTCTACGTGGCATGGTTTAACGCAACACGTATATTCGAATGTCGTCGATGCCCGATAGCCCATAGCCATGACCGGTCTGGAATCAAAATCGGGCGCAAGTCCTCCACCGCTTTTCGGCTTCTTCCTCTCCATGCATCCCCCTCCATCCGTTCCCCCCTTTTTACTCACTTTTCTTATGCTCTCCCCTTTTCTTTTATGTCATCTCCTCCCCTTTTCCTTGCTCAATGAAAAATAGGGGAGAGGAGTTTTGATCTACACTGTTAACAAACTTTCCCCCTATTCTTCTCTGAGCGTAAGCTGCGCCTACCCCCAGGTATAGGGATAAAAGCCCCTTGTAATGACTGCGTGCGGTATTTGTGCGGACAGGATGCCTGCGGGAAAGGCGACGAAAAAGAAGCAGACTGTTCAGCTGCAGAGCAAGTCAAAGATGTCAATGTCTGGTGAGCCAGCGACTCAGTCCGTGCACGATATCACTGTCCGCGAATGTCTGATGTGGCCGGTCGGCGACGAGAAGGCGCTGCCAAACTCTGAAGATTACAGCGACGTGGTTTACGTGTCGTTGCGACAGCAGCAGCAGCAGACTGAGCCGATGACGCAGGTGTGTGAAGTAGGCCTAAGCGTAAAGTCCTTACCTCCTGTGTCATCGTAAGGCTCATAAGGCGACGCTGCTCTCCGGTTCCTTAGCTAGACACCAGTTTACACTTCGGGGTGATTACGGATACGGAGCTAGTGCATCACACAATGTGCTAGTTTACGTCCCAGCTTTCGCCGATACTCATTGCGCCTTTTCATCGAGGGATGGCCAGGCTGAGTTGACCTGGGTGGCTGATTACAGAATTAGTTTAGTAGTAAACTATATTGTCAAAGCAGTTGGTAACAAATAGTTTAATTAATATTTAGTTGAAAATTAGATATATTTAATCTATATATATTTCATTAATTTATTCAGTTATTTTTTGGGCACTGCACAGGTGTGTCGTCCGCGGGCAGTCATTGATGACGACGCTACGGTCGGCGACGCGCTCAGGGGCTGGCCGCGACACGCCAAACAACTGGAGTTGTTGCAGGCTCAGCAACAGGCAGCGGGAAATGACAATGACAGGGATGACAAGCAGAAACAGCGAGCGAAGAAAAAGACAAGCAGCCAGGCTGCAGCGAAGGGCGGAGCCAAGTCCAAGTCCAAGTCTAACGTGACGAAAGAAAAGGACGACGAAGACATCCACGTGGCAGACCTCATCTCACAGCGGTTCCTTCACGAGTACATGGAACAGAGGGAAGCGGAAATGGAACGCGAGCGCAAGAAGAAAGAAGCGCGAGAAATAGCGGCCCGTGAAGGTCGGCGAGCGGCCAAAGACCGAACAGACATCAAAGCAAACAAAGCGGCTCAACTGCGAGCCATTGCGCTCGCCGACCGCGTCGAAGCCACGCCTTTCGACCTCTGGAAGATGGACAAATTCACGCACTCGGCTCGACCGCATGTTTCCACGTTCAGGAACGGGCAGGGCCCGGGAGGCGCGAGCGGAGCGTCACCGGCCAGTGGTGGTTTTGGCGGAGCAAGTGACCACCAGTCAAGAGGTAGACACGGTGGTGGACGTGGAGGCAACCGCAACGCTGGCCGCTACGGTAACCGTGGCGGTGGCGGCAGTGGCAGATTCAGCGGACGCAACGTTAGTATGTTACCACACTGTCTGAGGTGGTATAAGCTCGTACCGCGTACTCGCTTACCCACTTCAGCAGTGCGGTATCTAGTACTAACAGATTCAGTGGACGCAGCAGCTGTGGCTTGGACGACGAGGAAGACTACTTGGCCGAATTCATGGTCGGCGCCTGCACGTGCCCAGACCAACTGCCGTACTACGACGGCGACACTGACGTCTACGCGTCCTACCACGACTGCGCGGATGGCTGCATGACTCAAGACATCGATGACGGAGTTGACTGCACCTACAGCTATACGGAGTGCCCTAACTGAACTGAACTGAATTGATATGGTTTATATAGTTTTAAGTTTTAACGAACTGACCAATGGGCAAGCAGTGGTGCAATACAGTAGCCTATACGCGCCGTCTAACGTCGTCGATTGGTGGCCTGCGTAAGTACGCTCACGTACGCGTCAACCAATGACCAATAGGCTCGCCCTTCTTGTCCATTGGTCAGTGCGTCAAAAACTAAACCGTGTCAGTCCAGTTCAGTTACGTATCTGTGTACACGCCTTAATGCATTGTAAGTCACCGGTATATACGTTTTGTTAGTCTCCCTACAATAGCTGTATGAACCTCTCCCAGTTTGTCTCTTGTGTGTCGCTGCTTGGGACCGCTTATAGGCCTGCGTGTAAAACTAGAACTACGACAAACTCGCATGCCATTTTGGTTTAGACAGGGGCGTCGGTCGTTAAAAAAGTAAGCGAGGAAGGAAATTTCAATATTCCAACTGACACTATAAATTTTGGACGGATATCTGGCAGACAGCTGCAAATTTCCGATAGAAAAAATTACTGGTGCTCAAAGTTTTGATTTTGTACCTAATTTTTTTCGAAAAAATTGAGAGTTTTTAATCTCACTTTTGCACTTTTGGACAAAAATGTTGCAACAAACAGAAATTATGTAACAATTTTCCGACAGCCAAAATTTGGCGGTTGTGGGAAGCAGCTGCCCTTTGGCCTCCCTGACACCGCGCCACAGGGTTTAGGCACTCCCTAAAGCTGCTCTGAACGAAATTTCATGCGAGTTTTAGTTTAGTTTTCGTTTTAGTTTCACCCTATGGCTTCAAGACTTTACGTTATCTTCCACGTACAGCAATGAACGGTCATCGACTCGTATTTTTACTTGTATTTCACGCGCTACACACGACTTGCTGTGACCTGTCACGTGACATAGGCCTATACGTTAATCTTGTTTTCTGGCTGCAGCACATACACTTGAACAATACGATACAATTATTCGATCGGTCTCCCTACACGCATTTCGTTTATGTGATGTTTTTGAATATTTAAAATAATAACCAGTGACGCGGCGACACTGACGTAACACGAAGCTTCCCAGAGACCGACACGAGCGCCGCGCCGTACCATGCAAAAACACTACGCCTGGCTATAGGCCTACCAGCAGTTTTTCATTTTTATGTGTGCTATACATGTACGATTTTATAATAAATACAGGTATGTGGGCTAGCCTTTCTTCAAACACGCACACTATAAATTATTAAAGCCAGCGACACGCAAACTGTCCTGATTATCCAACACGCAGGTCGCGTGTCTTCTCATCTTGGCGTCGAAACGGCTCGTCGCTCGTGTGTTACGGGAGTAACGTGGATCAAACTTCAAACCCTCCATATTCAAGGTCGTCCAAGGTCGATGCCTCAGATTCGGCTACTGGCTTATATTGCGCACTCTAAATATGCACGTACTTACTGAAATATATGCTTTTCATTCATTTGAAAATCAATAGGCTTATGCCACTTCCTATTAGTGATCAATAGTAGGGTAACCTTGACCGTATCTCTTACCGTTTCCGAGATATAATGTGTAAAAAAAACTTACCAGTTTACAGCTGTGTGTAAGGACGATGTGATGATATCAGTCCTCTAAAACAGCAAAAATCATTTGGGTAACCTTAGATGGGGCTATGCATACGGCGTCCTTACAAGCTGATTGGTTGGTAATCACTAACATAGTCTAAAATAGGCGCAAAAATCTTTTACACAAGCCGAGTTATAGCCAATTTTGTCCCAAATTTCGCTACCATGGCAACGGGGGTCGGTCGGGGAAAATGCAATTGGCAGCATTCGATGGCGCATCCCCAAAACCCCCCTATAGGCGCAAAAATCTCGCAAAAATCTCTTACGCAAGCCGAGTTATAGCCAATTTTGTTTCAAATTTCATTGCCATGGCAACGGGGGTCAACCGGGGGTAAATATAAATGTCACCGTTAATTAGGCCGTTCCCGAAAACTATATCCTATAGAACCAAAAATTACGACTCTATCTTGCACACAACCGAAGTGATGACAGTTTAAAGAATTGCATTTATATAGGCCTATTTTCCCCATAGGCGCCATTGCAATTGTTTCGAATTTTTCGAATAAATAAGTGCAAAATAAAATTTTTAATTTGTACCAATAAAAAGGCACTTCCTTGCACAGAACCGCGTCATTTGACGTATTAAACGTAAAAATCGGTCTAACGGACTCGCCTGTAGGCGAGTTCAAGAACCAAAAAAATGTAGTAAATTTCGAACAGGAGGGGTGTATATTTCATTTATATGGGGAGCAAAAACCCCTGGGCGGATTGAGCCCAATTTTTTGGTGGTAGTCGTCCACGACGTAATCACGCCATTCGAATTTGGTGACGATCGGTTCAGGGGTTTTGGGTTGGCTGAGGATCAAAGTTTGCCTTTTCCCATATACTTTCAAGGTCGTCCTTACAACACTCACACTATCGTGTGAAGTGTGATATGGCCAATTTTCCGTTGAAAAATGCACATTTTTCTTAGCCGCTCTATTCAACCCAGAATTTGAAAATGTTCCTTTTGCACGAGATCGCTGAAATTTTGCATGCCTAAATTAAGGACAAGTGGTTAATTAGGCCTATTCGTGCAAAAAGTTTTTCCCTACGATCTACCGTTTAGCCACAATAGGCCTACATCCGTGACAGACGACAGACGGACAGACAGGCAGACAGACGACAACTCGTATCATAAGCTCGACCGTTACGTAAGCACGGTCGGCTAAAAATGTTGGAAATCTGTTGTCAGCGAGGCCTAGGGTGAAGCTCTTGCAGCCAAAATTGCATTTTCAATTGGTACATCTTAACCTTCAAATCTGATACCTGTGCTAGCGACAATTTCAGTGATTTTCCTGAGAATCAACCCACCAGAAGTACGGACAAAAATAAGGACAATCGACACTGTTCTTTCGTAACTAGAAAACTGTGGCTCGGTGCAATTCTGATTAGGAGGGGTGCGGTCTCACAGGTGGGGGTGCTGGGGCGTGTTTGGAGTGTAGAAATATCGGGGGTAGTTGCTGCGAACTGCTGTAATTGTTGCTACTCCAGTTGCGTATAGGAGCAGGACCAGGGGGGTTCTGGGCCCCTGATCCCTCACACAAGACAAACAACGTTTAAACTGAACTAAATTGGATCGGTTGATACTCGGGAAAATAATTAAAATTGTTTCCATCAGATCTCATATTTTAAAGACATAATGCACCAAACTGAATCAGTTTCGGCTGGAGCTCCATCCCAAACCCCGCTGAGGGAGCTTACATCACAACGCTCCTCAGATCCCTATAGCTGGACTTTAGGGGTCCTACTTCAAAAGGGGGAAAGGAAATATTGGGATATGTGAAGAGGAGAAAAATGGAGGGAAAGGAAGGGAAGAAGACGAAAAGGGAAGGAAAGTGAGGGGAAGAGAGGCGAGTCCACCCATTCACATTTTTAGCTAGGCCTACGTCACTGCAGCAAATTGTAGCTCGTGGCTCGGTGCAATTCTGACTGAACACTGGGCAGCTAGGGGTGTGGTCCCACAGGTGGGGTGTTGGGGCGTGTTTGCGGTGTAGAAATATCAGTAATATTGCTACGAATATTGCATAGTTGTTGCTACAAACCTGCGGATGCAGCAAGTACTGGCCTAGCTTCTCTCGACGATCAGTAGCTGGTGCCGTGGCGTGCAAACTGGTTCTGCCGCCTGGGGAACGTGATTGTGAAGAGTTTGCGAGCGAGGCCTTCAAATGTGATCAGCGCCGCTGACTAGTCAGAGCACAGCAGCACTGACCTCACTTGAGAACTTCGAACTCACGATCTGATCATTTTCCCACCAGCATCACTGCATTGCTCGAACAGCGGAGTCCGGAGTGCGGATAAATCACTCCTCCACATTGCACTCCATGACCTCACATAGGCCTAATCAATTACTCAGTCGCGTTGTGAAATGAAATTACTAGAATAAGAAAAAATAGTTTTCTCAGAGAGTAATTGATTACAGGAATAGGTCAAATTTAAGTTACGATGCAGTTGCAAGCATATCAGTCTTATAATTATTTTTTAAAAGGTTGAATATTTTTGGCTCTCTCCAGACAGCATCACGTTAAATCAAGTTGGATATCTGCACATGACTTACAACAGCCGACATTGACTCAGGCTACTTAGTTTGACTTAATAGTCTTTTAAAATTTCTTTACGGCCTTGGTGATGCTTAAGTGGCACGCATTCCAACCAATCAATCTATCAATTAAGAATTTTTTTTTGATTGACGTAAGTAACACAAACTACTGTTAGGTTCACTGGAATGCAGTCCAGGAAAGACATAAAACTTTGAGATTTCCTACATTTTCTAGATTTTCTCTTTAGTCTTGTGGCTTCCTGGATCGTCATGTTGAACGATTCCACGTTCTTCTTTATCCCATCCAACCATCTTCTTTTTGCTCTTCCACTGCGGCCTTCGTTTCTGTTTATTTCAGTCCATTTCGTTTCGTTCCATTTCGGTTTAGTTCTGTCCCTTTGTACGCTTACTTCAAGACTTTTCGTACAGTTCAGTTAACAATCGGCCCGACGTTGTCTGAATGCATCTAAATATTTGTGGCGTCATTTCAGTGAATCGTTGGAGGGGGTTCTCAGTCTATGTAACGTATTGTTCTTGCAGCAGTAACACTGTTTCACAAGTACGATTTACAGGGAAAATAACTAAAATCACAAATCCAGCCGCCATTAAATGACGCCCCTGATCTAAATTTTAAATAATTAACACGTACAGCGGGTTGTGAGCCGTTCTCGAAGACAGCCTCTGCCGGTGGCATAATGATATTGCCGGAGTGGGCCACCTAGCGCAGTCACTGTGAGCTGATGGCGTGAAACAAAGATGACAAAGACGTGCGCCGTCTGTCTGTCTGTCCGTCTGCGGTGGCTGGCTGCCTCTGCCAATGCACGCCTATGAATGTGCGTGCCTGCCGGTAACGAAGAATCAATAGTACCGCTACGAACAATGAACTCTCGGCGCACGCTCACTCACTCCCGGCTCAGCACAAAGGTCTTACGCACGCGTCCTGCTGCGTTATTATTTTATTAGTTCGTCTCAGCCCAGATCTGCTTAAAAGTTAAAGTTTACATCTAAGCGTTTGGCAACAGTAATAATACTTCAAGTAAAAATACTATTAGTAGCTCGTATTAACTGTCCTCACAACAGCTGTAGCATAATTTCGCTGTAACAAATAATAACATAAGACGCAGTATTTGGCTGAGTTGATCACGTAAAGAGATAACGACTACTGAAAGCTAATGACCACTAATGAATCACTCAGCATAAATCAGCATCTAGGCCTATTGGTACTAATAGCCTGTGACTATCGACAGTCTTGTATTTGTAGGCCTACAACCAGGAAGTCAAAACTGTTCTAAGTCTTACGGGTTCTCTAACGTTTCGCTAAGTAATTCATTAGTTTGCTTATAAACACACACAGTAATCCTCGACAGTGGTAAGATTTTACAGTTAGCTTAACGAAGTTGCGATATCAATAATCTGCGAACAAAGGTAAGCCTTACATTAGCACTGCTAGTCTGCTACGTACTAATGTCAACATCTAGAGCGTTGTAGAATGAATGACCTGTATGAACGTAGCCCGTGTGCATGTTGACTTTCACAGAAAACTTCGGCTCAGCTCAAGAACGAGAGAAAACGTCGACGCGAACTCAACTGGCATCGTTATTACACAACTGCGCAGACGATTTCACTCAGCAATTGATGACCTGCTCTGTACTGGTCTAGGTCTCTGATACAGCTTGGTCTGAGGTCTTTGTTCTGTCAGTGAGTCGCTCGGCCTAACAGCATCCCATAGGCCACCACGCCGCAACGCATGCTCCTCCCATGGCTGCGAGCACAGGCAATTAACCCCCCCCGCCGGCGACATAACCCGCTCCCTTTACGACAATTAACAAAACCCTCTCTCTTCTTTGTGATACATGTTGAAAACTATTGTAAACAATGTTTGCTGTATTTCGACAACCGTTTCATAGGTTTGCATAGGTTATAACAAAACGCATACTCGTAGAAAGTGTTTACTAATTCGCTGTATGAAAGAACGTGAAACTGTCAAACCTTACAGCATGCGGAAATTTGGTAAACAATATTTTCTGTATTTCGTCCACTTTCTCGCGCTAGCAAAGTCTAATAATGAGCTTCAACATAAAGTAGGATAGCGACCACTAAATTCGCGAATGGATAGTATAAATAGCTTATTTTTTTAAAAGGGGACTTTCGTCGTGTCGTGATATTTTACTGCTTGAAAGCATGTTGCGGTTGTTGCCTCCGGCCGATGTTGGCGTACATACATTTCACTTCGAATGCTAGCTGCTGAATAATTTCAACTCAACTTCTAAAAGTTTAATCTTGCAGTTCGAAAATAATAACAGGTTTTAGTAAAATGCATACACATCAAAAGTTTTAGCGAATTCAACGTTTTTACGCCGCGACATGCAAACCGATTTCACATAAAATGTGTGGCTTCTGGCGGTATTATGTACGAAAGCGGTTAGCTAGCAAAAAGTGCTAATAGTAAATGATCTTAACAGTTTTCCACGTGGGGGGTTCTTTTGTCGTAGACTCTGCGCGGCGGCTGGCATGCTGCTGCTACTGCTGCTGCTGAAGCATTACTCATCACGCTTACTCACCAGAGATGTGCGGATCCCAAAATTTTGAGTCCGCTTTAGTCCAAGGATTCGCGTCCGCGTTCGCAACAGAAGAGAAAATTGGATCCGCAGTCAGTCCGCGTCCGCCCTAGTCTTTAGTACATAAAGTAGGCCACCATTAGCTTACCGGTATAGCAGATATAGCAGACTGCAACTTAAATAGCAAAGTAACATCAGTAAAGGGCGTCGTAATGCATTTTGCTAAACAAGACAGAAATTAAACATGCTTTCCGAAGTCCGTTAGCAGTTATTATGTTATGTCAACCATCGCCAAATCTCACCAGGTCTTTCAGCAGCAATATGCAGACGATACGCGGCTCTATGTCGCTTTGTCGCCTATCAATTATTTCAATAAGCTCATCACGCTTCATTCGTGTCTGAGCTCACTACATATCTGGTTCTGTGAAAACGGCATGGCACTCAACCCATCCAAATCGGATGCTATACTCTTTGGCACTGCTCAGCGTCTAAAAACCATGTCTTCTCTTACTTCTGTCAAAATAGCGGATTCTGCGATACAGTTTTCTGACACTATCAAAGATTCTCGGGGTTGCACTTGATTCTAATCTTACCTTGGGACCTCACATTAAGGCAATATATCCAAGTCCTGCTTTTACCACATACGTTCCTTTAGACAAATTCGTCGATCGATGGATCGTTCTATGGCCATAGCTGTTGCTTCTGCTTTGGTGTCGGCAAGGCTTGATTAGGCCTATGCGAATTCGATCCTTTTCGGGTGTCCACAGAAGCACATATCTCGCCTTCAGCGAGTACAGCACGCACTTGCCAGAGTCGTAATGCAGCAGGCCTATC
>Ga0056128_1001728_pt1 | contig 25017 bp, 13 predicted proteins | sample WorMetLIZISLAND2_FD_71113 | JGI IMG/M metagenome (GOLD analysis project Ga0056128, IMG submission 71113) | Marine gutless worms symbiont microbial communities from Max Planck institute for Marine Microbiology, Germany - Olavius geniculatus... ... | reverse complement strand
GGCAGCCGACGGTGAAGATTTGGTGATTCTAGCTTGCACCGTTTTTAACTGATCCACCCGTGTGACGGACAGACAGACGGACAGACGGACAGACGAACAGACAAGAATTGCGATGGCTAAGACGCGCTAAGGCAGTAGCGCTGACAGGGCTTTGTACATCTACGATCATTAATCAAACCAACAACGAAAGAGATGGATGAAAAGTCACGACTCTGCAGCCCACAGAAGCCAACTCTGTAGAAATAATGGGGAAGGGGAGCGACTACCCCACTGTCAAAAACAGGCGTCGGGGGTTAAAACGTAGTGTGCATGAAGTTGCAATTATCGAGAGACCGCTCCAAATTGTCGATGAAGCAGATTATGAATGCTCAGCTCAGCGTAATTTCCATAAAACTAGCGATTTGTACCCCCAAGTTTTGTAGAACATTTTCCGGCAGGCCAAAATTCAACGGGGAGGGGCCAAGGAGACACGAAGCCACTCGCAAAAAAAGTCTGTGGAAGCAGCACCCCAAAAACGTCTGATTTTTGAAAACATTTTTTAGCCGTAAAGAAAGAGTCAATTTTGCATCTTGGCATTTTGCTCAATGTTAGTGAAAACCGCCAGTTTATGTCAAAACTGAGCTGCAAAAACAAAAAAAAATGTGTTATCGCACACATGACAAATGTTTGCAGATTCAGCCTGAAATGTACCAAAAATTGTTTGCTAGGTTCTAGGACAGTAAATGCCAGTAAATCAGCCAGTAAATATAGGGATGAAAAAAACTTGAGAAAAAAGTAAAGAGAAAAAAACAAAAAAATAAGGAAAGAAAAACAAACGAAAAACAAGAGAAAAGAGTGGAATATAATAAAAACTTTGCCCCCCCTTTTCCCTTTTGGCCTCTATGCTGGATGAAGCTATGTTTAGCGATGTCAGCCATCGCGCCCCTACTCACTGTAAATGCCATTCTGTCTGTCTGTCTGTCTGTCTGTCTGTCTGTCATCTTGCAAGCTTCATCTGCTACGTAGCTGGACAAAAACTCTTCCCTGATGAAAACTACGTGGGCGGTCTTGCTTTTCCGCCCCGCCTTTCCGCCTAACTCACAACTGGCCCTCCCATGAAAGCCTGTTGATATACATAGTTGGCGGTTTGGTGTAGTGATTAACGCGTTGGTATCTCGATCAACAAAGTTGTTCTACGCCGAACCCGGTTACTTGTTGGATAGATGACTTTCCGCGGACAGGTGAACCATCTCGATATGAATCTATATCCACCAACCATGATCAACTCAGCCTCCCGTCCCTCCTAGGTAAGTAACTTGAGTACCAGCCTGTTTGGCTAAGGTTAAGGCGAGGCGCGTTTACCTGTGGAGGGTGCAGATAACACTGTGTGATCCCATATGGCAGGTGACGCTCAGTAGCTCTGAAGCCGGTTTCCGCGAAAAGTTATACACATCCTTTGACCTTTGTGCATTGGGTAAGCCTATTGTCGGCAAAGTCAGAAAGAGAATGAGAAGGTGCATTCCTTCTTCCTACAATCCGCAGTAGTAGTTCTGACAAGTTGTGAAACGATCGAACTGTGCGAACATGATGGATGAGTAGTAGCAGTTAACCCACGTTATGGAATGTTAGTAGTCATAACGCTGCGAGAACAGAAAGCAAGCAAACATCGTCAAGCTAAGACTAGAACGACTGTTCTCCGACGGAAATGTGTTATTTGTAACACAGTAATCGAAGCAGCAAAACAAAACAAACGCCGATAGAACTGAAATTGCGTGCTGTTTTGTTGCTTAAAGAACTTTAACCGATTTTCAAAAGCGTGGTCCAAATTATGTTCAACACGAACTGCTGGAAGACGCCGGCGATAAACTGTTTAATAAAATCTGTAATAACCTCCAACACTTACTCCACTATCTTCTACCACCACCTAACCTGGCATCACAACACTACAATCTCCGTCCCACCTCATCCCACAACAGACAATTACCTACACGCTCCGGACACCTGGCTGATGCCAACTTCATCACAAGACTAGGCCTACTGTTTAAGGACTGTTATTGATCTCTGACACAATAGTGACATTTTCGCTGTTTATTGTTCATTTATTGCTCCCCTATAATCCATAAAAATGTTTTTGAGCTAGCTGTGCTACTTAAGTCTGTATCTTGTGCAACATTCAAAAATTTGTTTTAGATCACTGATATCCTACTTAAAACCTACATTTTCTGTTAAAATCATTTTATAAACGCTCTATGTTAAAGTTATTATACTTACATATTTGTTAACATAATTGCAATATATGTCTGTATTATTGTAACACAAATGCGTTTTGACATTTGCTGCAATAAAGAAACGAATGAATGAATGAATGAATGAATGAATAGTAGGCCCCTGTCATCATCACTGCACAGCCAGCCTGGGTCGTAGCGTCCCTCCGTGTCAGCGCTTGATGGCGCTGCGCCATAGATCAGCTGAAGGAGCGCCGGAATCCCGACGAATTTGCTTCAGCCAGTGGTTGCGTGGGCGGCCAGGTCTACGTTTGCATCAGTGATGAGGTGGTCGGCCGAGTGGTCGATGTTGCAGCAGGTTTAACACATTCACGCCAAGGTCACTAAAGACCGGTACAGTATAGCGTAAATCTTACCTACATGGACCGTCAGTAAAAAACATAGTAACATACCACTAGAATGATGTCCATTCTTTGCCCGATATTCACTGACGCTCAAAATTGTTTAGGCTACTGCAGAGACGACAGACAATTTGCAACGAAATAATCGCTAAAGTTCCCACTGCATCTAAAAAAGTGTCGCTACACTACCTTGCGAATGCTGTAAACTGGCGTACATGGCATGCGCTGAAACACAGTTTTAGTAAAATAGGCTACGATCGAGCTGCTAGAGACCTTGCGTAACTATGGTAGGCAGCAACTGGCAAAGATATGGACAAGGACAACAGTTTAGTGCCATGTTTTTGACTCACGTGCATGAATAAAAGACATAACACTGAACATTGTCATTCGGCTGGTCACGTGAATTTATCACCCCAGACATAATGGCAGAGAGAGGAGTAGCAGGAGCACGACCGTGGAACAAATGCTTTCGAACTTGCAGCGTGTGCCGCGAAATTCCTAGAAGTTAACAAGCGTAGCGAGCGTGTGCCACCGTGCAGCCCCTATACAGTAAAGAGTGCAACCGGTAAATACCGATATATACATTGTGAAAAACCATGATATCAGCGGCATTCTTGCATGGCCATAGCGGCGTCTATGCCGTATAAATCTCGGAGCAAATGTTCCATCATAAAAAGGGAGGTTTTGCAGCAACGGTGTCGTGGGTTGATACAGTAAGGGTCAGGAATCAGGATGTTGCCATTTTCCGACAGTTGGCTGCAAATTTCTGGCAGAAAAGACTGTGCGTGCTCACAAAATTAATAGTGCCCAAAAATCCCCTTGAAGCAAAAAGATTTTTCACCCGCAGAATTCTGTATTCTTTGAATAAAAATTTTCCAACAAAAATTGATAGGTTATGACATACTAAAATTTAAACTGGGATCCACCCTAACTTTCCAGGCCACGACGCCGCTATTTACATCCCACTGAAAGAGCTTACATCACTTTCCGACAGCCCTTAGCTGGATTTTAGGGAAGGCCTTGCAAAAAGATGCAAAATAGAAAAAAGCGAAACAATAGGAGAGGAGACAAGTGAAAATGGTGGAAGAATTTGCTCCGAGTATTGAAGAAGATGTAGACGCGCCTGCAGTGCACAGCTATAGAGCCAGCATCTACACATAGGTCTATCTACCATCAGTTTGACGCAGGTTCTCTGGTTGATAATGGTCAAACGATGCTCGGAGTCATAACTCGTGGGTTCCGTGTGTCGCAGAACGCCTTTCAGCAGCAGTCGATACCGCATTAGTCGTTGCCAGGGGATGGACAGTTGATCCTGCATGCGCAGCTGCTTACTGTCCGAATGCGTGTCTACCCACTGCAGCACCAGCATATATAGCAGTTCAGCTAACCTCCATTCTGAAATCATTTAACGCAGCCTGGTCATCCCTCCATAAAGGCGTAAACGGGCAGGCCGTCTTACAGGTTCCTGACTAGAACAAAAGCGATTAATTGGTTACGACTCAGAGCTAGATATTCGTTAACAGTTCAATACCGGAACATCAAACGCGGCAGTTAGTATAACGAGACACACGTAGGCCAAATTTCGCCCATTTCAACTCATACTCAATCCATCCTTGTCACAATAACAAAATTTAGCGTAAAGTAAAGGCTGGGTCATTCTCAGGGTAATAGCTGATGGGTGGGATGAAAAAAGACGGCGAGTTTCCCCACTTTTAGCAAACAATGTATACTTTCATCTCAGTATCGTGTTAATTTTGCAAAAATCCACGTAAAAGTACACAATGTTTAAAACCAAAACGTAGTCGCCGAGGTGACAGAGTCAATGCCAAATATGCCACTTTCCTTTTTTTGCTTCACTGCAGTATTTAGGGCTAAGGTTAGTGTCATGACGAAATACGGTCAAGGACACAAAGTTAGGGTTACGGTTATCAGCTGTTTTGGGAGTCAATTGCTAAGAGTATATGACCCGCAAATCCTGTAATAGAAGCCGGGTCTTTAACAACGCGTAAAGTGTACAAATTCACCAGCTTCTGTTAAAGTATTTGCGGTAACTGTGAACATCAGAACCAGTGTCGTAAACAAGACTTCACAAAGACCATGACCAAGTTTAAACCTTTTACCTTTTATTCAAGAGCAAGAACAAGACTTTCCATGCAGCGTCAAAAGTTTCGACGTATTGATGTCACTTGCCCATTTACCAACCAAGACCAAAACCAAGCTTTTTTCAAGCCCGAAGCCGAAAGCAAGACTTTATTATTTTAGTCCTCGAGGCGCCTTGAAACCGCGACCTTGGTGTTTATTGACAACGCTGATTAGAACACAGTTTAACGCATCCAGCTAGCTAGATTATCCGGCGACTGCACAACACGAAGAAACACACAAACACACTGCAGGCAGTAACACTGCATCACAACCCGTCAAACGACCGAACTGGCTGGATGCTAGACCAGTCTGATATTATTACCATGACTCCGATGTCCTTCTTCTGTCCGTCGGCATCAAACAGTGGCTCTGCGCCGTCTATAGGCCGCAGTACGGCGTACAGTAGCAACTTGTACTTGGTCAGTCGCTGCCACGGCTTGCCGATCAGGTCGACCAACTTCAACCGATTACACTGCTTCTGCCGCTCGCCCCACTGACATAGTACGTCAGTAAGTAAGTACGTATGTAAGACACTGAAAACTCAACTCCGCCGTTTCTTAGCTTACGATTTTAGGTTTTGTATATATAGGCCTAACACTATATAAATCTGTTTTTAAATTTAATTACAAACAGTTAAAATGTCAATGTATACAGCGCATACTCAAACAAAATTTCCAATGCGCGTCGTACACATTGTTTTGCATGTCAGTGTATCGCAGACACGCAAAAAGTATGTCTTCAGCTATTGACGTTTGAATATGGCGAGAGTGCGCGACTCAGTTCTGGGTCACGAAATAAGGGGTTCTATTCTTACGACGTTGAGTGCGAAATAACCATCTATTTGCATAGAAACAGAACTTGTGCACATCGGCAGACAACGAACTACGTAATGATCCATGACGTCTTGGTACGCAAGTAAACAATAATGCAAGTGTAATGCACCTAGCAAAGAAGGAAACTGAAATGCTAAAAAATGTCACTTTTTGCATTCCCTGCAACTGCATAGGTCTAGCGATGGGCGTATAAGGTATATCATTATAATTATATACCCCCAAAATCAGGCCAAATAAACTGTATCAAGTACAAATGACGTCAGAATGGTTACTAAATTTTTATGCCCCCAAATACGTTAGGCCATGTAGGCCCCTAAATTTTATAGCTCCTAAAACCAATTTTTGGCTACCCCCCCTGGCAGCCTGCATATTCTGTATTTATGAGCCATGTTTTCCGAGTTGAAAGAAATAAATACTCGGTGATGGTAAAATAATAATCGATATAAACTGACCGTAACAAATGTCCTAAATAGTTCGTTTTCCATAGTTTTCGTCTTGATGTACTCTCGACAGACGTCTTGCTCCAAGCAGTACTTCGTGTACGGCTCGAAGATTTTGTCAAACTGGAAAAAACACACAACAAACAGGATGTTGTATCTCGAATCATCATTAAATCGAAAAAAGGGTCTAATGAAAACTAACAGCGACCGGCGGTAGATAACTAGATGGGTACTGGCAAAGTGCAAACCTCTGCTGTGTCATTTTTGGTCTGCTATGTTATTTTTTTCGTTGTGTTCGCCAGGTGACAGCAAATATTTGCCCTACCTGGCAGTGGTAAAGAATCTTTCAATCATATCTTGGATCCAGATGCTGATCCGGATCACCACCAAAATCTAATCATTTCATTCAAGTTGGGCCAAGACTAAACTCTCTTGAAAATTTCAGCCAATTGCGCCGGTAACGTTTAGCGTAATTCTGATTTTTAAAAAACCATCAGACAGAAAAATAAATAAACGCCAGATAATATGATAACTATTTGACGAATATAATTAATGTTAGCTTTCAATGCGGGGGATAATGAATGAAACTATGACGTCGCGGGGGTTATTTTACAGCCCGACTTGCGGACCATCTCTCAACGCTTCTTTTTGTCATCGCCGCCGCTCACCGCTCCGTTCCCACTCATCAGACTTTTCTAAGTAAGTAAGTAAGTAAGTAAATGATTTATAAAGCGCCAAAGTCTCAGAAAGAATCAGGGCGCATAGGATGATGGACGCTAGGTGGCAGAAAAGGCTGACTCATTTTCGGTCCACGCACATGCTCTGGTCAAGGGCAAACAGGGTTCTTCTATATTTATACTTATATCTAAGGAAACTGCGTGTGTATAATATGGTATCATAATTAAGATCAGGTGCATACGAGAATCATACTTACGACGAGGAACCCGGCTTTGAGGAGGCACGGATCGAGGACTTCGCGAGTCTTGCGCGCCTGTCGCAGCACCTGGCCCATGTGACTGACCCAGAAATGACACGTAGCGTAGAAAACGTCGCCGATGTTACTGAACACCTTGTCGACCTCAATCTGCAAACACGCGCAAGAGCAGAGATCAGTCACGTAACGTAAACAAGACTTTTATTTCAAGACCAAGACTTTTCAGACAGCAGCAATTGTTTTAGCGTACTAATGTATCACTGACTAACAATAAATTTCGTCAAAGAATATATGGTTATGTGACACAGTATGCAACGCATGCTACTATCGTGCCGTTGACGGTATTCGATGTTTAGTTATTTACTGTACGAAATTACCGACATTACGAATATTGAAAAAACGTTTGGCGTAAAATATTGTTCAATTTTCAGTCTGCTGAGGAAAACTTGCAACGACGGACGATGACCGGACTGACTCCGGCAAACTGTTCCATATAGCGATATATCGAAAAAGATGATATTTTTTGACAGTATGATATGAAATTATATATTGATATCAAAAACGATATATCAATATTTTCAATATTATATCGAGTCATTACTAATGCGTCATACAACAGACGACAGACAGACCACGCTACGGAGAAATGTGTAGCTATAGGCTATAGGCGAAATCGCTTGCACTGCAAGAAGCGATTTCGCCTAACGATACATTGTATACGGCAGAAATAGTGGCTGACCTCAGTGAGTAGTTGCTCACTTTGCAGGTGAAACAGGCAGCACATGAACAACTGCACAAATAACAACGAACAAAAATAGTTCATTTCTTAGACACAGCCTATATGGAGGATTCGTCCGCAACGCATGCTCTCTTTTATTCAGTGGTTAAAATAAAAGGGATTCAACCAGGTGCTTCTGCTTTGTCCTCGCTAATCTGCTTTCATCTGCTATTACATGGTTTTTGTCGATTTTCTTGCTTTCTGTCAGCATTTAATACTTAACAATATGTATAGCTAGAACCCGGACAACCTGTCAAGTAAAACTCAAATCAGTGCTTTCATTCCTGTCATCTCTTTTTTCTTTTCAACCCGCTTTCATTCAAACGTCTGGGGTTATTTTGTCGGACTCCATGTATACCTTGAGTCCAAAAAGCGAGGAGGGAATAACTCCAATTAAAGAGTAACCGATGAAATGAAATATAAATCCGAAGCACTTTTGGGCAGCTCAGGGAGTCCAGACCTATCCTGAGGGCAGCTACGCCGCTGTTTAATCTCAGTTTCGTAGTCTGCTGTCAGATTCCCATGGCGTGTGTAAAAAGAAGTGGTCTACTCCAAGGTGGGTTTTGCAGTAACAGCAGCAGCAGCAGCAGCAGCAGCAGCTATAGGCCTACGGACGGCGTGGGCTGTGTGTTGAGATACGTCAACACACGTGTCAGAGCCGTCAAGAAATGCCATCAGTCATCCTGCCACAAGCACCACGCATCAAAATAGCGCCCCCGATGACGTCAAACGACGCCCGAATGACGTAATCGCCAGCAATACACCTTCGATCCCGGCGCCATGACTGCAGCACCAGAGCTCGGCAAAAAGGCGATTCGTTTCGTTTTAAACAGAATATCGTTTGACTCACGTTAGATAAATTTGCGTAATGCGACTTTTCAGGCAGGGCTGAAAAAAATCTTAATTATTGGAAACAAGGCTTTTAGGTTTTAGATTTTTAAAAAGTTTTTATGTTTTAAGGTTCTTGTGTTCCAAGAAAACGGGACACAAATTGCAAGACCCTGGAAAAACATTCCGCACACCATTCTCCATTTCATTGTGTTTGAAAAGTGAGTGACGCAACGTTTCAGGACTAAAAAAATACCACTCTATAGTTAATGAACTTTGATTTGCATTAAAAATTGCACAACAAATGAAAACCTTAAAAAGCTACAAAGGCTTCTACGTTTTTTGAGTCTAAAATTTTCATGCAATTTTCCAGCCTTGCCTAGTGGCGGGTTGAATTGCGCCACTTCGCACTGGACCGAGGCAACTGGTAGTGCGAGCAACTGTGTCTGTGTTCGAGTTAGGCGCCAGTATAGTACCGGAAGACAGACAGACAGACAGACGGACAGGCAATGCGCGTAACGCGATCTACAATATCCAATTCACACCCACGACGCGACTCAACTCGATAGTTAATACCCCGTTTACACGATCAAGCTGGCTCGACGAGTTGCTATATGTTAGCTGGACGAGCCAGATCGATGTTTGCTCGATCGTGTAAACGGGGTATAAGTCGCGTCGGCGTCGCAAGTGTGAATTGGGTGTTAAGACGGTTGCGTAATAGCAGCTGCAGCAGTTCTGCTGCAGCAGAATGGTGCTATTGGATAATCAAAAAACACTGAAAACTACGCAGGCGTAACTGATTTTTTGCAGCTAAACTGTTTACACCCGGTTGCCCACCTCTGCGAATACGACGTCGACGTCGGCAGCCACCGGTAGTCCGGTACAGCGTGCCACCGAATACGGCACAGATCGTACGAACAGCAACGTCGTACCCCACGTACCCCAAGTACGAGTACCCCTCCCCCCGCATCAACGTACCCTCTCCCTACGTTGTCAGACACTGACGCAACGTGGCAGCCAGGCAGGCAATGAACTGTGTGGAAGAACGACTGGAATAATTTTTCCACAAGACGCGCTTACCATCCACTGACACTCGACGGACACAGACAAAGCCTCCCCCGGTATGATAAACCCCTACGCCAAAACCCCTTACGACGTAGGTACCACGCTACCGTATGTTTTCATGGCGGTTTAACTTTCCCCAACCCTTTCCGGGAAGCTTCCACCTGTCAATGGAATGAATCCTCTAATTATGTCGCTGGGGACTTTTTGTGCGACGGGAAGGGTTATTGTCGTGGTAGGGTTTGACGGACGCTCGCTATCGAGACAGACATGAACACGGATATTTCACGCCCACTGACGCCACGGGCGGTCGCATCCAGAACAACTGACCTCCACCCTCGCTATGTATCTATCTCCAACCACGTGACGTATCCATCCACGAAAAACTCTCACTTTTCCCGACCGCCGCATTCTACGCAAAATTTCCGCTCGTAAAATATGCGCTGCATCAGACGACGCTCGTAAGCCTATATCCACGGTCATTCGTCGTGGGAGCCGTGAATTCTTAGCCAGCGTTTCCTAGAAGCAAGCGGCATGCTGGGATTGCTGGCCGGCGAGCGCACCTGTTAGTGATGGGCAGTTTGAGCAAATTATTTTCTAATTCGATTTCTGCTAGCATTTGTAACCCACGACGCCGCTGGTAATAAGCTATCGACGATGAAGAAACAAACCGCGACGTAACTTTGCCAGTTTTTACACGACAAATTGTGGAAATGCCGCGGCAAACCGATATCGCGGTATTCCACAAGTAACGGTATAATATCATTGTGCGGAATTTTTGATAGCGTGCATCTCTCGATTGCTATAGGTCAGATGTGACGTCACAACGGCGATGGTAGATCAGCGATCATTCTGCTCGCTGCGATGAAAATAACCTACCCGCAGTCTACCTGTCTTGGTGATGATGATGATGATGATAAGGTGTAAAAAAATTCTGTGCTTTATGTTGCCGTCCATCTGTAAACAATTCACCGTTCTAATTTTATTTTATTTTTTGTTTGTTTTCAAAGTTTTATACTGAAATAGATAGAACGGTGTGCGTCTGGTCTGGTCTGTTACGCTTAGGCCTCGTTCGTGTTAAGCGGCCCCTATTTAATGTGCCACCCTGTTGTTTATAAACTGTTGAATAATACACATATTACATAATACACATATTAAAATAAACACAAAAATAAAAGAAACAATATTTTTATTCGTCTTTACTTTTTCGCCAATCTGCAACACTGGAAGCACGAAAAAAAATTTTGGGCTCAATGATACCGGCTTGCGTCTGGCTAGGGCTAAGGCGAGGCGCATTCACCTGTATCAGGTAACTCTGTGTGATCCCATACGGCAGGTGACGTGTCGTAGCTCTGCGACAGATTTCCCATAAAAGCTGTATACCTCTTTATAACCTTTTAACGTTTTAGTGATAAAGCATTATAATATTATGCCGTTATTTGCGGAACCGCTTATGTTGTTGACTGGGGAGGTGGTATGTCTGCTGGCTGCAAACCGCGGGTCAAATTGTTCGATGATGAGGACAGTGGATGGCCGCATATTGCGCCGCGGTATCATTAGCTTATGCCAATCAGCTGCCACTTCCGAGATTGAGAAGCGTTTCTGGTCACGAATCTGTCTTATTGTAAGAAGTGCTACAGAGCGGAGTCGTGAGTTTAAAAAAGTAGGCCGAACAGAAAGTTGCAATTTTTTGATCGATAGGGCAAATTTCCGATGGAGAAAATTATAGGTGCTCTAAATTTTACTTTTACTTCTAATTAAATTAGACGTATTTTCAAATGTGGGCTTTGAGCCTCAGACTTTGCATTCCTGGTCGAACATTTGCTCACAAGAACATTTTAGACAATTGAGTGATCCCTGGTTAATATCATTTCTCTTAAATTTATCATTTTCTTTTTGGCTATTTTATCGTAAATTTACTTACTTATAAAATTGTTCCATTTTATCAGGTTAGTTTATTGTTCAAATTTATTCCTCGAAATTTCTTCCGTTCCTGTTTACGTGAATTGTTAGTTAACAGTCCGCAAATTGCCCGTGTAATTCTCCCTTCAAATTCGGTGCGGTCGGCCGACCTCAGTCGCCGACCTCCCCCCCCCCTCGGTACAAACACCGGATTCGGGATGGCCGACAAAAGTTAGTCGCCGACCCCCCCTCCTTTGAGATATAACCTCGGATCTATAACGGTCGGCGAAAGTTGACCGTCGACCCCCTCCTCCCCTTTCCCCGGGGATACTCTAGCACGGCCACATGGGATACTCTGTCATAGGGTCTAATGCATAAAGTACACTTTTTGGCCAAAACATATAAAACGACAACGGCTAGATAGCTTGTCGGTTGCAGTTTAGACGTCGACCGAGCAAAACGTGTTATCGCTTGTAGTGCAAACGGCAGTTTTAGTCAGTCGGTAGTTGAAAATTTGTTGATAAATCGACGTCGTCATTGAACGTTGGCCATTTTGATTGGCCTCGACCGGAAGCCGCGTGTTCACTGCGTCGAACTATTCAGTCAAAGTGATTGTTCATTCTGATACTGAAGAGGAAGAAAGTTTGTTGCTTGTCATCGATACTGTTGACTTTTTACTTCCGGATCGGATACCCCAGGTGCGTCACGAACGGTTTCTACTTCCTGTTTACTTTTCAGTTGTCCCATTTCTAGGAGCTTTACCGTTTATAATATTGTTGCCAAATTCATGTATTTTTCCTAAGGTCCTCTGAGTTTATTTTCAGTTTCCGATTTGACTTACTAAGTCGTCGGGCGGTCGGCTGGCTAGTTTAAGTTCCCCGTAGCTCCCAGACCCTTCCACCGACCGTGGATGAGCCGGGACCGCGTAGGAACCGGGACCATTATTGGTTTAGTTCCCAGGAAGTAGCAGTCGGATCGCGCTAGTTTAGGCCCATAGAATTGCATTATAGTGGACGAGCACACATAATATTTACGTCAGCGCCCACTTCCGGTCTCGGTTTCTAACCAAAGTCTATCCACAGTCGTCACACCTGTCATCTCAGTTTCTGTCAGCAGTAGCATAGATCCAATTCCCACTAAAGCCGACTCTAGCAGCACTAGTTTAACCGATATTCATTCACAATTTTTTGACATCACAAAGTTAAGGAAAATTAAGGCAATCTCACCCTCCCTTCCTGCGACGATGGCACTGCATATGGCAGGTGGCGCTCGTAGCTGTGCACAAGTTATAAATGATAAGGCGTGTATACAGTGCACTCACGTCGATAATGACGCGTAGTTTGCGCAGGTATTCGACCTCGGTGCTGAGCAGTTCCCACACAGCCTCCTGCTGGTCTCGCTGGCGCTTGTTCAGACGGTCGTGGTTGGCGACTATGTCCGTCCAGTGCCGCTCCAGGGTGAAGGCCGACTGGTCGTAGTGTGGTCGACCACGGGTCAGACAGTCAGGCATCTTGGGCAACCCGTGCAGCGTGTAGTGCGTCAACAGCTCCGAAAGCTGTTCCTGCTTGTCCTGCGCCTGCATCAGCATCACCAAAGATCTGAATTGTCAGCGGGAATTGCGTGACAATAGGCCTAGCAAATTTTACGAGTTTGCGCACACGCCACGATTTTGTAAATCATGCCGAAAAATGTCAATCTTTTGGCACAGAAATCGGCTACAGATCGGAATGGAAAGATTCTGATAGAGTCTACTTCTAACGCTACTTTCCCTCCCGGAGCAGGAAACTCAGTATTGCGGTGAACGGTCACGCCGCTGGGCACAGTCGTTAAAGTTGGCAGTTTTTCACCCAGACGAGAGAAAACCCAGATAACTTGATGCAACGGTCACGAAATTAGAAATATAATATACAGGTCACGACCCCGAATTCGTGGAATTATGTCGCAAAATTCATTGCGTCCAGGGTTCAGTCGCGGCTGCAGGTTCGCGGGACTTTTTGCCAGGGTTCCGGGTGCTGTTGCGGCAGTTATACAACGCCCAATAACGCACCTCATGCTAGGAGGGTGTAAAGGCATAGTTCCACTGCGCGGAATCTCTTGGCTGCAACTCCGTGCAACGGCTTGACCGCTACGTGCAAGCATGTACCTTTTGTATTTTTATGCGGAGCCCTAGATTTTAGCTTTTCCTCTTAACATTTTCTAAAACTTTTAATTGGGTTCAAGTTGTGACAGTAATTCATCCCCAAAGGCGATGAAAATTGGTGATTGATCGATCGATCTATTGTCCGTTGCGATAATCACCGCCGTGGCGCGGGGCCCCTTTAAAGCGCGGGGCCCTTGGCGCAGTGCCAAAGTGCCACCGGCCTAAAGACAGGCTTGCTTGCAGATGTTTTCCCGAACCCCCAACTTGGTTAAATTGGCCCATGTTTCACAGTTTTCTTAACGCAGTTCATTCATGTGCTACTTCGAGAAAGATAACAAAAGTTAGGCCTACAGCATAAATAAAATGTAACTTCAAAATCGCTCTATTGAAAAATTGCGGGACAGTAATTATTTTAAAATTCCGTTCATATAGGCTAGAGCAAAACCGAGTTAATCGAACGAAGTCATAACGGTCGACTGACTTTCTTGACATTTAGAACCCGTACAATCAGTCAGCCAGTCAGCACTTATAGACAGCGGCCCGCATCCAATGCGGCTGAGACGGCTGTCATAAGTCATATATACGATGCAGGGGCGGAGATACATGCAGACAGAGCAAGGATGTGTCTAGAACACAGCTTGAACTGCTGTATAGGCTGGCATTCCTATCCACGCATCAACATAACGTCACTGACAGACAGGTACGGTCAGGTCAGGGACGTCCATTTCCCCCTGCTCTGCAGCACGACCGCAGCCGACTTTTTGCCAATGAGAACTGCTGCATATTTTCAATTTTGTATTGCAAGTTTTTGACAATAAAACATACGACAACAAAAAAACCTTTAAACATCCGCCAAGTCAACGTAGTGAACACTGGAGGAGATTATGAAATTGGTCGTTCTGTGTTTGTTTGTACATGTATTTTGAGGCGCCATATCTCTATAACGGTGCCAAATATACGCATGGTCACAATGGACCACCCATAGGAAGTCGACCAGCGCAAGTCGAATGGTCACGTGACCGATGACGTCACGTGACCCCGAAAGGTCAAGGTCGTGACCCCATTATCTTTAGGTGTAGTAGTAGTTGCAGATGTAGTAGTGGTTGCAGGTGTAGCAGTAGTAGTAGTAGTAGTAGTAGTAATCGTAATGTTTAAATTACTTCATTTGGCGAAAATATGCACTCTTACTAGCGCCTTTTAGTTTAAACATTTATTTTCAAAACATAAAACATTTTGGGCCTACATCACCCAAAAGAAAAAGAAGTGCTACTTTGAAGACTACTTCACAGCAAGTGATACAGCACTTGCAGTGTCGACACTTATAATAAATTCGTCTCTGTGTTATGCAGTGTCTCTTGACGCAAAGAGAACGGGTAAGCCCCTACAGAATTATACCTCCTAATGACAGTCCATAGACTAACATCATTGCGCCATGACATCATCGTTAAAGAAACATCTGGATGGATATTGGCGTGGTCTGAACCTTTATTTCAAGTACAAATCCGACACGTAGCACCGGAAGTGACAACGTAGGCCTAATAATATCATTGATTCAGTTTTTGTTGTAACACGTGTGTAAACTATGTTGGACGGGAAATGGCGGATTGATGACGACGATGATGGCGACGATAATCAGTTACCTTGCCGAAGGGGTTGAAGAGAGACGGCAGTTTGGCGCGTGCGTTGGCGCGGTACTTGTTGGAGTCGGGGGTGCTGCCGCTCGCACTGCGCGTCAACGTGTCAGGTGCTGGACTCACGTCGCGGTAACTACCGTCGTCAGACGACCCACCGCTCTTCTTCGCTTTCACCGTCTAGGACACGCAACACCAACACACAGACCGTTAATACGTATAAATCCGAGGCCAGCATTTTCAAGGCTAAAGCCAACGAGTAGTGGGGGCTAAGTAACTAAGTAAATAAAGTAAGTAATAAGTAAAATATAAATATGACAATTTTATACTGCGCATCAAAAGCCAGCTTAATCTTATTCAAACTGTAATAAACCATACAATTAACTTGGGCAAAGCTCACGTGACGCGCGACAGCATCGGCGCTGCCACGTGGGTGATCAGTGTACAACGCGCAATACAATAATAATGTGTTTTGAAAGCATATCAAAATTTGACGCCTCCGTATATACGTATGACTCCTTGAACCCAGAAGACCGGAACTCAAACGGTTAAAATCTACGTTCTATGCTAAAGATTTCATACACAGGTTGTTTTGGTCTATCTCTAGTAATTTCGGTGCAATTCACTGTTAAAATATGCGCCGCAGACTAAAATCGCAAAAAATCACTAAACCCGCATTTTATATTACGATGTCCTATGACTGATCACGAATAGGAAACTTCATATGACGCGTCCATTGGTCACGTAGCTTCGATCAAAGTCTTACCAAAACTTGACCTTACCCTACGTCACCTCTCTTGTATTGCTATAAGCGACCCTTGTTGTCAGACAGCGAGTCTGTGATACAGCGACTGTGAGTGTCTGCGTCTCTGCGTCCGCTGTCTGTCTGTCCTCAGTTTGTCAGCAAAACCGAGATCGCTAGTAGTCTCAAATCACGTCGCCTACCGGCTCGTTTTTACGTGCGAAAGCAGCTAATGCTTTCAGCGCGTCTAAGCCATCGCAATTATGTCTGTCTGTCTGTCTGTCACACGGGTGGATCAGTCAAAAACGGTGCAAGCTAGAATCACCAAATCTTCACCTTCAGCTGCCGGGAAGACTTTAGTTTCAGGAACTGTAAAGCTTTTCCATAATTTCGAAGGGGGTCACCCCGAACGAGGGCGCTAAATGAGAGGCGGGCGGGCAAAATTTGCGATTTTTAGCCAATAAGTCGCTGTATCTCAGTAACGGTGCGAGATACGAGATAGGGCCTACGTTACTATTAATCACTAATAGGAAGTCGTACACTGGCTCTCGATTGGAGCCGAATTCAATGACCTTGAATGACCTTGAACGTAAAAATAGGGGTTTTATAGATTTTTTTGGCGATTTTCGGCTGCGACCCAAGTCCATATCATTCACAAGGTGGCGCCACGCTACTATCGTTGTGCGATCCAGATAGAGAATTTAGTATTTGTATATTAACTTAGCGTGAACATCCCAATTTTCAGCTAAACTACTGAACCGGAACTGCTATAGGCTTTCGCGCGTCTCGTGAACATTAGCTCAATTTTCTTGTTTGTTTAGGCCCTGGATTTGTTGGGCCACAAAATGTCACGACATTCACAACAATTAAGCAATTTTTTGTAACAGGAAGACCACCATTTACGGTCGGATTTTAAATTATTTTGTCACGAATTAACTGTTTTAATTGCCACGCGGTACGTAAGTCAGTTTATTCAGTTTTGGGGGACTTTGTCCACCAAACAGGCAAATCCTCGATATTTTTGTCCTTGGACATTAGGGGCGGGATAATGTAGCGACGCTTTGGGCCTTGGAATGCGAAGGAATCTTTAATAATCATTTAGTCCCAAAATCACGAGTCGTAATTTACTGCTTCTACGGGTAGAAAAATTTTAAAAAAAGGTCTAGCTCAATATTTGACGCATTATTATAACAAAAACTTAGGAGCTTAGTTTTTTTCTTGAGCTACTCTGTGTATTCTGTGCCTACGGCTACGTAACATTGGCGCAGTTTGTTTATGTTTTGCCTAGTCCGCATTCATCAGCTGCTGCGGATGTAGAACCATAGCGACGCCCATCCCTCGATCATAGATGTAGAAAACGTTTCAGAAAAAATATTTTGAAAAGTTAAAAACGTAAAAAAAACTTGTAAACATAAAAAACGTTAAAAAACGTTAAACAAAAAAAAACGTTGGCCCTAATTCGTTTCAACCTTTTGCTTAATGTCTGATGCTGCAGGTGCAGTATGACGCGAACTAAAACGAGAACTTCAATTCAACGGTGTGGTCATAAGACCAAGTACTACTAGATTAACTAAGTAAACTACCACCGTAGAGTTAATTCGCTTTTGCGGTTTTAAAAGTGCTTGTCGACGTTCTTGATAAAATTTTTAATAACGTTTTTTTTAAAAAAAGTGCGAAAATAAAAAAAACGTTAAAACGTGGCAGGAATAAAAAAACGCCAAAACGTTTATTACATTTATGCTTTCTATCAGCCTGGCTGTTTTCCTGCAGTCAATACCAAAGCTTGAGTAAAGCAGAGACTCGGGGGCTACATTTTTGCTGCTGATAGTGTGGGTTAATTTTCTTTTTTTTAACTTGATTGGCATAGTGTTATGGTCTTATGCCCACACGGTTGTATTGAAATTAAATTAAGTTCTCTTTATAAATATAGACTATATAGTTTCAGGTCTACTGCATTTACAGAATTAGTCACCGCATAAGAGGTTTAACAAATTATGGCCAACGTTTTTATTTAACGTTTTCAAACTTTTTTTTGCTGTCACATTTTTCACGTTGTTTAACGTTTTTTTAAATTTTGTTTACAATGTTTGTACATCTATGCATCACACATAAACAGACAATTCCGATGAAAGCACCATCTCCGCCATTCACTCCTTGGACTTAGCGGAGATAATAAAACACAGCATCGCACGCGCTTTCTGTGCCGCAGTTAAGCCTGTCACTGCACGTTATCAGACCGAATCGTTTTAGCATACTAGATAATAGCTCAAAAGGCCTAGCCTGTACGCCCTACACAATGTCATATCGTACCTTGTGCGCGGAGAAAAACGTGGCCATTGTTTTGTCAGCGAGGTGGACAGTTATCGTGTCGCAACTTGGGACGACAACGTCTACAATGTCTCCTCTGTTTCAGCTTGACCATCATTTACTCAACTCGCTACTACAAGACTCTATGTCGACCGATACATCGGACACAGCGACTGACCGAGCGTTAGAAATGTTCGCCGTGCGTCGGTCAGGTGTGTCTAAGTACAGCCGCAATCTCGCATCCAGCATCCCTTCAGCCTCGGTGTTATTTTCGTTTCGATTCATTTACCTGGTCATTTAACTAAATCCGGAGTTCTCCAGATCAAGTGTAGCCATAGTCCACACTCAGTAGACTTAGTCCACGAGGAAGCTTATATCTTTTTTCATGAGCTTTTACAATTTATTCGTGAATTCGTTCACCCCCAGTCAACATCATCTTGCTCAACCTTTACCTTCCTATGTACATCACTTTGCAGTTCTCGACAGCGCCCAAGTCCCGCGACCAACTAAACAGCGTGTCAAAGTCATCTTGCATTTTTGTGAATTTTGGACACTGTTGAAAATGCCAATTACTTATTTACCTCCGCCAAGGAGGCATTGGCAGGGTTTATTTACGCATTTATTTATTGTATTTGTTTACCTGTCCGTTTATTGTTGGTTTGATCATGCAAAAAGTTACGGGCGAATTTTACTCAAATTTTCCAAGAAATGCTAAACTCGACCCAATTTCGAGATGTTTAGATTTCGATGGTGATTCCGATCAATATCTGCATTCAAAACCGGACTGAGAAATTATTTACCATTCCCAGATAAAGAAAACCTTCACCGCATGTAGTGCTTCCACCTGGCAAGCATAAAGTCTAAAGATAAAAAGCACATCAACATCGTCTTGCATTTTTGTGAATTTTGGACACTGTTGAAAATGCCAATTACTTATTTACCTCCGCCAAGGAGGCATTGGCAGGGTTTATTTACGCATTTATTTATTGTATTATTAAATGACACGTGTCATTTGCCAACATTAATTATAATTTCATAACTTGTATGACCGTCAGTTGTTTTTTTTGATAATTGATAATTTGATAATTTTCGTTTTCGTTATCGTTAACGTACACCGCGCCGTGTTCAGCCGGCTGCCGGCGCCGCAACTCTCACAGAAATCCGACCAAGATGTGGAAAGAGCAGCTTTACGCACTCTCGCAAGCTGCGCGCCGGCTTTCCGCAAAGTTCGGCGCCGCCAGTTAAACACGGTCTCCATCCGACGCAAACACACGTCGCACACGGGCAACGGCCGCCCACACTGCACTCCCTCCATTGACAACAAAACGCATTCATTTACATTTTGCGCTGCATATTGGCCTAAACGACTAAAATATTGCCATGAGATGCGTTGTGAGAGCCAAATGAGAGAATGTGTTTACAAAATGTGCAAAAATGCGCTTGCGACCTGGATTTTTGGATAAAAAGATAAAAGTGGAAAGAAAAGATGAAAAAAGAAAAAAACGAAAAAAGAAAAGAGGAGGGTTTGATGTCATTGGAAGGTTACTTTCTGGCGTTGAAGGCTGCATAAACCTACGTTGCGTGAGTTGCCTTTGATGGGAATCAAAACTTAGTCTTAAGTTGGGTGGGACTCAAGAGCGAATTTAAGCATATTAAGCATGTTTGGACCTTAGCGGGTGCTACACCTTCACATTTTTACGCGCGAGAGTTAGCATAGCTATAGCGCGTATTAGCTACGGTAATTCTGTCCGTGTGTCTGTCTGTCCGTCTGTCACGACCCGGTACCGATTCAAGCCCAGGTGAAACAGAGTTCCGGTTTCCACCACATAATAACTTAGAGTCTCTAATAATTTGTGACAAAATTTCATGCCGCTGGGTGATGGGGATCCCTACGAACGAAGAGGCGAAAGAGAGGCACCTCTCTAAACAGACGTTATTTTAACGCTATTGGCTCGTCTATCGTGAAAATGGTTGCACATAGGCAGAGACATGCTGCTTATCATAACAAGGGCTGTTGACTAGCTTCTTAAAAATGTCAACATGGATGACCTTGAATGACCTTGAACCATCAAAATGGTTGAACCGAAATGGTTGAAGATAAACCAAGAGAACCTGCGCATGAAATTTGCTATTGAATGTAGCAGTCCAAGTTCTGACCACCTACGTTCAAGGAGGCCTGTACACGCGGGTGTCAAAGAGGGGCACCCCCTAAAAGTAGTTATTTTTCCGCTCTTGGCTTGTCTAGCATGAAAACGATTTCAGATAGGCACAGACATGCTGCTTATCAAAACAAGCACTAGTGGCGTGCTTTTTAGCGGTACCAACATGGATCACCTTAAATGACCTTGAACCCCAAAAATAAGTTTTTGGTGATTTGTTTCGATTTCCGGCTGCAGAAAAATGAATTGCGACCAAGTGGATAGAGACAAACCAAGATTACATGCGAACAGGAACTGCTGTAGGCTATCGCTCGTTTCATGAACATTAGCTCAAATTTCTTGTTGCACATAGGCATAATAGATAATGACTTGCAATGTTTGATAAAGCACACCCCAAATGAGATGGAAGTCATCCACCAATTTTAACAATAAATTTTTAATATTGACCCACAATTTAGCGTATTGGAGTTATATGTTTGGGGTCAATAAATATAACCCCACAAAATGTTTGCACGTAATGTGCGGCGAGGAAGGTATGGGAATATGGGTAGCCTACAACTTTTGGAGAGCCCGCGGCAAGTAATCCTGGAGATTCAAAGGCAGCTGCTGTTAGCTGTTAGGGCCTACTGTTTCACTTCAAGAGGAGCCTTGCTGTCCGGCTTACCGGGTTATCAGTGATGCAAAACCTGTACCAATATTTGAGAGAATCGAACAGAAAATTAGAAACGAAAGTTTTAGGGGTTTACTTGTTTACTCGCGATGCCGTCAGTGCAAAGTCCCCATACCGTCACACTCGGGAAGACGTACGTAACCCTCCCCCCAGAACACGATCGTCGCAGTTGAATGAGTAAAGGGGATTTCCATCCAACGAAACGCACGCAACACACAGCGAACGCAACAGCCGCAACCCGCGATTCGGCCGCTGCATCGCTTGCGTCAGCTGCGTACCTTCTTGCGTCCGCTGCGTCCGTTGCGCTCGGTGGAAACCATGTTTCAGAAAGCTATAGAGATGGACGGCGGTGGAGTAGAGTGGCATCTGCGCATCAAACACCCACTCACTGCGCGAGCGCTCGCTACTCGCGAATGGTTACTATCAGCCGCCAGTGACTGAGTACGGCCTAGTAGTAGGCTTAGCTGCAGCGTTATAAATAACGGCCGGAGATGCAAATCATCTTTCGACGATGCAAGCCGCATCTGCCGCTGAAGCAGAACCGTACGGGAGCCAGGAAATGACTGCGGGGGCGCCCTCGCTTTTTCGATTTTCTCTCCCATCAAAAGCTGCAGCACGGGGTTGCAATTTCCATCCAGGCCCTTTTCTGTTCTTCCCCTCCCTTTCCAGTCAACCCTTTTCTCTTATCTTACTCCGACACCTTTCTCTCCCCAAATCTAGATGTAGTCATCGGTGTCGTCGGCTAAAAAGTAGGCGGGCATGCAGAAGTTGCAATTTTCCGATAGACACTGCAAGGGAGATTTTGGGTGCTCGAAATGTCGATTTTGCCTACAAATTTTCTCCAGGTGGAATTTTCAGCACCAAAATGTGCATTTTTAAACGACAGTAATTTCCGGCAGCCAAAATTATACCGTAAGCAATTGCCCCTCGGGAGAACTCGTATAAGCTTCCCCATAAAGTAGCGTTCGGGGCAGCGCCCGGGTCGCAGCGGAATTTTGACTCGTTTACGGCTCTCAAAACGCATGTCGTAGCAACACTTTTTAGTCGTTTATGCGCACAGTTTATAGCTGCTTGTGTTTTACTGATTTGTCCAGGGATCAAAAATTCCCAAAATTTTACACGGTTAAACCCGAGCCTATTGAGGGAGCTTCCCATTCCTTCTTCCAAAGACGTCTGCATTGTAGCCTATAAACCTTATAATATCAAATGCTTTGTCGCAAAATTATGGGGTCCGGCAGCGCAACGCATTTTTTTTATTAGTTCCAAGCATTCTCGGAAGGCATTTCCTGGCAAAATTTTAGTCGTTTACGTGAAGTGCAAAGCAGTGTTCTGATGATTTGTCAAGTAAAAAACTAGCATTTCGAGGAACGTGGTTAACTCCAGCTCCGCCGTTAAATCCAGACATACCAGCAGCTGAGCACTCTAACAGTGGTTCGTATCATCATCATCACCATGTGGCCTGAGTGCATCCAGACTCTTATCAAAAATGGCTCAATCATTGTGGCATGATGGTAGATGACTTTATACGTCCCGTAACTAGTTCATTCCTCGGCAGCGCCAAATTAATAAAGGCCTATTTATTTTATGTAGAAGCAATTTCAGCGGCGTCGTGGGTTTAAAAACAGGGCTTCGGAATCGTGGGTGGGAAGTTGCAATTTTTCGACCGACAGCTGCAAATTTTCAAGAGAAAAAATTTTGGCTGCCCTAACAATAAATGTGCCCCAAAATTTTTCTAATCAACTCAAAGGATTTTCAGCCCAACGTGATCGTGATCGTTGTTTTATTCAACGGTCTGTACAACGTCAGGCTTTGGGCAAGAGTTTAGGTTATGTTAGCGAGTTAGGCCATGTGCATCGCCGAGGCCATGAGGCCAACATGAGAACGAGAACAACAACATAAGCCTAAGGCCGAGAACGAAACCTTAAAATTTCGCTTCGAGGCCACGTACGTTGGCCTCGAAAACTTAACATCTCTGCCTACTTGTATAATTAATTACGATTGCTACTAGCTTACTATCGTCAATAGGCCTACGTCCATAGGCTAACCTAAAATCGGGATAGCAGGTGGCAGAAGCAAAAGCGACTGGCCACCCGCTGACCTAAAGCGAATGAGGTTTTCGTGGAGAGAGAGCGGTTATGTTTGGCAACAGGACGGTGCCAACGCGTACGCATTTTACAGCGAAGTAATTCGGTGCAGACGAAGCAACGAACGTTCTTCCAACAGCTGCGGACAGATAGAGACAGAAGAGGGCGATAACTGTAACATTTGCACACGCTCATATGACGAGAGTGTTGACAATAAAGCAGTGCTGAGTGCGGACCGCGGAAGGTATTGAAACGTGCGGATTGCGCACACCTTGTCGACTGTGGCGCTAACCTATAACGGGGGCTGTGTCCCCAGCGGGGTTTAATGGCAGCCCCTGGTGGCTGTCAAGGGGAAAAGTCTCTTCCGCTGAAGCTTAAATGCAAAACTTAAAATAGTGTGTTTTGCGACACAAAATTTGCAGTAGGATATAGCAGGTGTGTAATATGAATTTATTTTATATGCGGTAGCATTTTTAGCAATAAAGTGGTCCAACATGACCGACTTCAAGTGGAAAAGCGGTGACCTAGTTAGCCAAAGAATAATTGCGTCATTAATGCAAAGTATAATACTGAAAAAAAAATCTGTAAAATTATTACCACCAGGTGTGGGTGTCATCTTTTAAGGCTAATGTGCACCCCCATTCCGTCACAGTGATGTCACGCAATCGGCGCCTGTGGAAAGTTGTGGGATGTTCCGTGCACGCATCGACCACGTGATGACTCGAAACCGCACGCCAGACCTAAGCCTATAGGCTCGTAAATTTACTAATATACATATTCTCCATGCACTAGCACTGATCCGATGTAGGCCCAAAGAGTAACGACCTTGGTAGGCCTGTAACGACATTGGTCAAGAAAATGTTCCAAGGTCGGCACAGCAAACCGCCTTTAACATACGTCCATAGGACTTAAGCGGGGGCGACTGGAATCGCGAGATCTGACAACGCGGCACCAAATAGCAGGAGTGGACATCGCGAAACTTGTTTTGTTGTACATGTACCTTATTGTAACTTTATAGTGTTTACGATGTTTCTGACAACGTTAAGACTGTAAGGGTAAACCTAAATGACGCATAAAATCAATTTTTACTTCACGCAGTGCAGGCGTTAGAGAGTCGGAGGCCCCCAAATACAAGTGTAAGGCCCCTATAATAGGGAGTCTAGGGGCAGAGCCCCCAGCGGGGTCCAGCGGCAGAGCCTCTGGTCAGGGGAACGAAGCCCTCCTGAAGCTGAAACATTTTTGGCTTTTGGACGTTTACTGAAAGTCGCATTTTTGCCAACTTTTTTAAAAAATGAAAAAAAATCAAATACAATTTGTGTTGTCTTTAACAAAAATGACGTCTATAGGCCGCAATACGTCACAGATTACCGTACAGTTATGAAAAGTAATAGACTTGTCCACTTTGGGTAAACTTCCCACATGTTTATTCATTTTATATTTTGAATATATTTTTTAAAACTAGAAAATTTTTTACACTTAACATGAGGCCCCTGAGCATATGTGAAGCCCCCCCCCCGGCCGAAAGGTACGGGGGGCCCTTCTGCCGGCTCTGATTTCACGGAACCCGTTTTCATATATAACGGCACAAAGAATAGACTGGCGAAGTGACGTAACTGCGTTGCCTAGCAACCTCGGGCCTGACTCTAAACAAACGAGTAATAGAGCATGTAAACACGCTGCCGTGTTTTGTTTCGGACTGTACATACATCAATCTATAACAGAAAGGGGTCGATTTTTTTTCGTTTTGTTAAGAACAAAAT
>Ga0056128_1001726_pt1 | contig 25031 bp, 12 predicted proteins | sample WorMetLIZISLAND2_FD_71113 | JGI IMG/M metagenome (GOLD analysis project Ga0056128, IMG submission 71113) | Marine gutless worms symbiont microbial communities from Max Planck institute for Marine Microbiology, Germany - Olavius geniculatus... ... | reverse complement strand
CCGCCAGCCAAGGTCGGCATCGTCATCAGCAAGGGCCGAGCCATGACGCTGCAAGACAAGCTGCAAATGACGACGACGACGACGACGAATTCGGCGCGTCGATCACCGGCTTCAGTCGGCAGGTCGTCCACTGCAGCCAGTAGTCCGCTTCAAGTCGTCAACAGGCAATCGACTACTCCGCTGGCTGCTCACTGGAAGAATAAACGCTGCCGGAAACCGCTCGCGAAACGATCTCTGATACCACCGTCGAAGGTCGGATTTGCCTTAGTCTTCTCTTTTTCCACTTGTAACGTTTCTGACTGAGTGCACGACAAGAAGGATAAAAAGTGCAAAATATATTGCTTAAACAATTCGCAAAGGCTGGCTTACTTTCTGGGGTGGTAAGTGGAGTAACGTTGCAAAATTGTCAGACTAGAAGAAATCAAAAGTAGAGTAGCAACTCGCTATGTGCTCATCTGTGTCAGCAAGGAATTCAACTTGTTTCTAATACAACACCACTGAAAATGCTGGGGCACATTGGAACCTTACGGAGATAATAAAAAGTCTTAATTTCCGGTGTTGTAAGGTATGATGTAAGGTTATACATTATACAAGTCATTCGAGTTTTCACAATTCGAGAAAATGGAGACTGTCGCCAATCGGGTTGGCTTACGCGTATAGCTATATGAGAACAGCAAAAGATATTTTTGTTAGCGTGTTGAAAACGTAGCTTATTGTGACGAACTCAAATGGCGCTTTTCAAGTTCCAAGATTTCTTACTTTCTTTTAGTTTTTTATTTATTTATTTGCGCCGGCCTACGTTATACTTTCATTTTGTGTCCAAGTTCCATTACTTCTGTATTTTCAGAACTTGTTAAAATCCAGTCGGAAATTTCGTTACAGACTTTTTTCCGCTCACAGCTTGTCGGAGACATACGTGGTCACAGACCTGGACTCCGACGGTGACCAGATAGGCCTAATAGTTTTTAAGCCCCCAGTTGCAATAAAACAGCAACAGAATTGTTTTAAGTATAACATTTTTTGTTTTTATGTTATTTAAGTTGCGTTTCACTTGTGCGTACAGCTTCGGCCGGCGTTTGATGTTAAGCAGTCATACAATTCCAGTTTTTTTGTTGTTCTTGCGTTTTTGTTATGATTAGTGTTCAACTGACGTGTTTTTTTTGCACATATGTACATATACTGTGAACTTTTGAACTCGTATATTCATTGTATGGCAGGCTCGTATTGTTCACAGTTCACATGCTTGCGTTATATGACAAGTGGTTGTAGGCCTAATAGACGAATATGAATGAGTGAATGAATGAATGTGCGTGTATGGAACATAGACATCTGGAGGCAACGAGAACGAGGCCGGTGGACTTGGACTTGCCTGTGACGATGCTGCGAAGCGACCACGTCGTAAGAGTTCCAAGCGCTCCGAGTTGGAACTTCTCCTGCAGCTGGACGGAGGTCCGCTGGCCGCGTCCGCCGAGTTCCGCAAGGCGAACGCGCTTCGAGCCCGCGACAACATCCCGTCCACTCTGCAACGTCTTCCGCTACCCCATCTGCACTCTTCGTCGCTATCTCAGCCGTCATCGTTCCTCACTCACGATGACGTCGTCAGCACGCCTGTTTCCCACGTCTTAGCATCGTCACCGGCGACAGCTGTGCAGACCAGTTGGACGGATGATCGGACCTCTCTGTAGTTGCGTGCTTCATTTATAATCGGTGTTTTTTTCGGTGTCGGCCGTCGATTCACGTAGCTAGCTGTAGCCTAAATGTACTCTGCGAGGTTGATGCTGCGGAAAGAAAGAAGAAAACGATGGCTTGAAGTTTTAGTTATTTGCTGCTGCGTGTTTACCTTAAAAGCTACTGTAAAACTTCTAATACAACCCGGGTTTCTGATGGAAACCCAGTCTTTAATACAAGCTGGGGGTTGAGGACATTTGTTCTACTAGAAGTCTGGGCTTCCATTAGAAGTTTTATACACACATCTTTATTCACCATATTCGGTAGACAAGAAATAAACACAAAATAAACAAGGAAATAATAAAACTTAACTAGAACTTAACTAAGACTTAACTAAAATGGTATACGTATTATCCGTCCCGTTGTCTGTCTCGATGGCTTGAACGTTACGGCCCGTCTCTTTTCGCAGAGTTTACCGGGACACCACCTCAGTGCAGCTTGATTTCTAATGCCATTTCTCAGAATCAGATGTTCCCCCCCTGACAGTTAGTTTATGGTAGAAATAAAATCATTTGAAACTGGTCGTACTGTACTCTGAAAATTGAATATTTGAAATCTTTGAACTCCCCGTTATATTTGTTGGTTTGGTTTGGGCCGAATTCCTAAGTTGATTTCTAGGCCCGGTACGAGGCCTACTGGTTTAATGGTGGTGGAAGCGTAAAAATGACTTATATTCGTAAAATAGTCTGATCATCAGCGTAATTATGCATGTTATGACGTATATACTGGGTAGCACATAAATAAGTAAAACATACGGTGTACATATTTTACGTAGATTGCGCAATCGGACAGTGACGACAGTCTTCGAAGCGATTAGCCGCAGTCGAGGCTAATCGTTCTTGAAACTACCCGATTGTTCGATCCACGTGAGGCACGTGTTTCCCACTTTGTTAAGCGCCATCGTTTAGTTGCCTGTTTGCCTTGCATGCATTGTCTGTTTTATGTACGTATTGTTGTTTGTCTGACTTGTGTGACCGTGTGAACAATTATACTCAACTATCAGTTAAGTGTTGTACTCGATTTCATGATGGTGCGTTCCAGCGTAGTCGCAGTGCAAGTTAACCTCAGGCGGGTCTGGCAAAACATTTGACAGATCTTTTTTGCATTTCATTTTACGTCTGACGATAGCAAATAGCAATCACGTCTAAAACTTTTTTTGCATAAATCTTTCGTAAGGCAAAAACATTTTAGCGAAATGTTTATTTTTCACACGGCCTTACTCTTAGCTACACGTAGTACGCCTGCTGGTTTCATTTCTCTGATCTTGCTTATTCTCGACACGACGTCTCACTGTTTGTCTCAGTGTTTTCCCCAGTCTGTATTTGTCTGTCTGTCTTTCTATCTCTCTCTGCAGTCGGTTGGTCAACAACAGTAGATAGAGTGTCACAGTATATCACGGTAGCGATATACGTAAATATGTTTAGGTATTTCGCCAGCTTTGTTTATACTTATAGTGGCAACATTGCGTCACCGTGCATGGCTCGGCTGCTAACGCCACGTGATTACGTCTTATGTGACGTCATTGACCGGGTACCTGCTTCAGTTCGTAAGTAGCTGATTGTAGCCTATAGCTGCCGACCGGTGCCCTGAGTCGACGTATCTTCCGAACCTTTAAAAATTAGGCCAGAACTATCGTAAAAGCTTACGCCGCAAATATTCCGCATGGACTTTAGTTTGTGTCTGTGTAGACCTACTTTTTATGCGGATAATCGCAGAAGTCACTTAGAAAGAGCGCGTCATATTACTGTAGGTGCTATTCTTATAGGCCAGACACGCATGCATCCCTTGCCATACGATACAATATAGAATTAGCACTGGACTTGAAATCTGACAGACATGTAGATAGGTTTGCTAAAATCCTACACGTATCATATAACTAGCGCCTAAACTCAAAAAAGATAAATTCCACTGAGTTGTTAGCAGTTAAACAAAACTTCGAAAGCACGCAGCTGACGCCCCTAGCTGTTCTCTAAGCGTTAGCCGAGCTTTTTGTTTTGTGCTCTCCGCCGTCCCGAAGTTGAAACCCTGTAAGCTTAGTGAATATTAGTCAGGTTGTCGATGACTCTACTGTGTAGGCCTACGTGGTTAGTCAGCCGAACTGGTGTTGAGCTGACAGCCTGTTTCACGCATTAACGCCGAGAAGTCTGAATCACTGAACTCTATACGTTAATTATAGTTCATTGATCTGGCTAATGGACCGACGCCGCCCATGCCTATTATCCACCTAACGAATAGCAACGCAAGCAAGCAAGCAACTAATGATGTTGTAATGCCTTTGTCCTGACTCAGGTTTCCGTCATGAAATTATTGCAGTCCTATAAGTACATTAGGCCTAGTACACAACGCTATTCGTGGATGTTTACCTTGCTTTTTGCCAACTGTTCTTTCGTCCATTCATCGTTTATTTTGCGCTAAGCACCAGAAAACTGCTTCTAGAGAGTGTGTGCCAATGCTACTACTACTATAGGCCTATGGGGACGCCGAAATTTTGTGGCAGTAGGCCTATGATGCAACAGTTTTCGTCACCAAACTCGTGCAGCGTGGCATAACAAGGGCCGGTTAGGCTATGGGCCTAGGGCAAGTTTGAATGCGACATTATATTTGCCGACGCCACAAGCCTTAAGTTTCGTAACCTAGGCCTACTAGAGTATGACAAAGTGTATTACACTGTGTCCCAAAAACGTCACACTTTGTTATTTCCACATATTCACGAAATATTAACCAATTTTCAAAATGTTTTACTGGCACATTCTCTGGACAATTGGCAATAAAGTGACTATTAAATGTCCCACCACACCGTAACTGTGTCATTACACTACCTTGTAAAATATAAATGTTACAAAAACTAGCAAAAAAGAACAATCGCATTGGTAAACGAATAAGACACTAGACTAAGATCACAGTGAATGATCTGTACGATGCTACAATGTGTAAGAGCCGTTTTTTTTGGCTATCAGGTGTGTTGAAAGGTACGTTTGTTTCTGGTCTTCCTGGCTTAATTACTGCGCCTAGCTGTTTATCCACAGTGGTCTCGTTATCTTCAGTTATGCACGCGTTTCAGTCGGCAGTCTCATGCTTTTGGTCGGTGCTTCGCGTTTCCCAAATCTTTTTAGTAAAGTGCCCAGTCCTTCGCTTTTGCAATTTGTCTTTAAAATTCCGTCAGTGTCCTCTGCAAACCGTATTATTCGAACTGGTATAAATTTTTAATCACTGCCTTGTCTTTGTTGCTGAATGGCATGTTACAATGCCGGTATTTTGTTACCGCATTAAAAACCATTATTCACAGTAACATCCTTTGTTTTTGTTTACAAACGTTGGTCGTGTATCAAAAACTAAACATAATTTAATTTCAGTACACAAGTTAGTAAACAATAAGTTTTTGTGATGTATTTATTCTGACTATAGTGATTTTTGAACATCTATATTTCCCAAGGTAGTGCAGCAACACAGTTAAGGTGTGGTGAGAAATTTTATAACTACTTTATTGCAAACTGTCCACAGAGTATGATAGTAAAAAATTGAAAATCGGTTAATATGGAGATATGGACAATGACAAAATGTGACAGTTTTTTGGGACACAGTGTATAACTCGGACTCATAGCTATTTTTCTGTCTAAGTCGTCAAATTTTCGTTACTATGACATGACAACGGTGTCGTCAGTCTCGGGCAAATTTGAGTGGCACGGTTAAACACACTGATTCTGTAACTTGGTCTATAGGCTATCGGCCAAAATTAGCACATAGGCTAAGTAAAAGCGCAGTACCTTTTGTGAATCACACAATAATGTAGGCCTAGCAGCTAGGGCTTGTTTAGATCGGTCATATTTTTGATTCGTGCCGCGGTGTCTAATTCGACGACATGATGGAATAAGCCTAGATTTGGTGCCAGTGCAATTTTTAGTGATCACGAATTGCAAATTTATGGGCCAGTGTGTCAGATTTGCTATAAATAGAAGCCAGACCGCTTTAGTCAGAAGGACAGCGCTATAGCCGTTGAGAAACTCAAGGACGATGGCAGTGATCAATATACTCGCTTACGCGCTCTGCACTGTAATACGACGTTCTTCTTCTGCGTTCTATCAGTCTGATCAGACCAACAACACTGCGCCTTTGTGTGCTATTATTGGGCTACAGAATCAGCTAGTGTGTGGGCGGTGATTCACACTGACGCGGAGACCAGACCGAGACATCTCTTCGGTCGATATCTCTTATCTGTAGGTCAATACAGAATCATTGGCGACATGCAGTCATCCCCATTCACTAGTACATCAACAGCACCTTGCTCAGTAGGCTACAGCCTCGAATCGGTACAGATCTGTGGTCCGTAAAACGTGAGGCTAAGTTATTTTGGCAGATAGCCTATATAGGCAAAAAACCGCAAAAGCTATAGAAGACGTAGCCTATAGTCAATGGTGTAAAAGGGGGGCCTAGGGAGCCCAGCTAGGCCCTCAATCCTTCAGACAAAACATAAGAGCACGTTTAAACTGCACTAATTCTCACTTTTTAAGCGTAAAGCTAAAATGCACCAAATTCGATTTCGGCTGGGGCTCCGCCCCAGACTACGCTGCATGGGGGAGCTCACAGCGCTCATCTACACCTCCTAACTGTATTTTAGGGGATTCTACTTCTACTACTAAGGGAAGGGAGGGGAAGAAAAGAGAAAACAAGCGGAAGGGAAAGATGAATAAAAAGGTAAAAAAGGGGGAGGAAAAAAAGGAAAAGGGGGAAAGGAGACGAGGCCCCAATTGAAATTTCTGGCTACGCCACTGCTATGATTGCACTGAAGTTACTATAGATAGGCCTGCTTTGTGTGGTCTAATTTCAATCACAACTTCTTTCTCACGGTTACAGTTTTGCAAACTACACTGTGTCTTAAAAACGTCCCACTGTCTGATTTCCATATCTCCACAACCGATTTTCAACCTTATTTCACTAGCACACTCAGTGGACAGCTAGCAATAATGCAGTTGTTAAATATTGCACCACACATCAACTGCGTCGCTACCAGTGCCGGTTCTAGCCCCCAATATCTGCAGCGCGAGCCTATAACGGGGGTCTGGGAGCATAGCCCCCAGCGGGGTCCAGGAGCAGAGCCTTTGGTCAGGGGGGCGAACCCCCCTGAAGCTGAAGCATTTTTGGTTTTTGGACGTTTAATGAAAGCCGCAAATTTGCCCTCTTTTCTAAAATTTGGAAACGCAAAGAAATCTGATATTTGTGTTATTTTTGCAAAACATCGTGGGTGGCCAAATATTTTTCGCCGCTACATCATAAACTGCCAGTTAAACCGATTTAACTTCAGCATAGCACAGCCACAGTCTGTCAGTGAATAGATAGCACAGAACTATAGACAATCATATCCAGAAGGCGATTACCAATATAAGAGAAAAATTGAAATAATTTATTTTAATTTTATCCCACTCCGGTTAGGCCCGATATAAAACAGCTTACTGCAGGATATACTGCGCTACGGACGGGGCTATGGACAATATATTTTAAGAATTGGCCATTGATTGCATTGTCCACCCACACAAAACTGTAGTGAAAAATAGGTCTGCTATCGCAGTTTATAGTTTTCTTTCGACATGATCAATCGCTCACGTGATAACAGAAGCGCAACACAAACCATAAGCTGTTTCGATGACTATCGGGTTTTGTAGCCTATGGGGATGACATAGTGATGATTCACTGATCAATTAAAGTAAAAATGTAAAAAAGGGTTAAGGTGGTGTACACGACGTAGCTCTTAATAGGAAAACCCTTCAAAAAGCTACGGGGCGTCACTTGGCATATGGGATCAGTTTCACAGAGTGTTAGATGCCACCCAACATAGATGAACGAGCCCCCGCCTTAACCCCATTCAGCCAGACAGGAGGCCGGTACTCGATTTACTTACCCCGAAAGGATGGAAGGCTGAGTTGACCTTAATGTTGGTTATATACCAAGATGGTTTACCTGTCTGCAGACAGTCACCCATCCAAGTAGTTGATAGTGTCTCAACCGGGAATCGAACCCACGACCTGTCGATGGTAAGTCCGACACTCTATCGCTACACTACCGGTACGAAGCCATATTACGTATCATGCCTAATCAGTCGCGTAACATATTACACCGTGTCCGGAAAAACATCCCGGACATTTTCGATTGTAACTTAAAGAAAGATTATTGGATTTTAATAATTTATGACACCGATATTTCTAATACAACTGGCGATCAAATGACTGTCCAATTTTCCACCGCGCGCCCATTGTCTGCTTCGGCACTACCTGGAAAAACAAAACCAGTGAAATATTGCATTTTTGTCTTATTTCATTTGTTCGGGTTTTACCAGGTAGTACAGAAGCAGGCATTTGGTGAGGTGGGAACTAGAACAGTAATTTGATGGCAAATAGTGTCAAAAATGTTTGCATTAAAAATTATTAAAATCTGTTAATCCTTCTTCAAGTCACAATGGATAATGTTGGGGATGCTTTTTGACGTATTTCTGTTCATTTCATATTTCGTTAGTTCTGTTTTCCCCAGTTAGTGCAGAAGCAGACATTGGGCGAGGTGGAATACTGAACGGTCATTTGATGGGCAGTTGTACCAAAATATTGTACCAAAAATTATTAAAATTGGATATTTCTTCTTCAAGTGACAATCGGTATTATTCTGGATGTTTTTTCCGGACACGGTGTATAAATGCGTCAGGTACAGCCAGTGGTGTCATGGGTTATAGGCAATTTAGGAATTGCCAATTTTCAGACAAACCGCTGCAAATTTCCGACGGAGAAGATTATGGATGCTCAAAAAATTTAACTTTGTTTCTAAATTTTCCAAAAATGGAGGCTTTCGGCCCAAAATGTTGCTTCTTTAGACGCAAATTTTCTTGCAGAAAATTTTTTTCGACAATATGCTGACAGTCCGAAATTTACGGGAGGAGCATTATTACCCCTTTCTTGCCCCCTGCTACCATTCTACTGTGGACTCAAATTCGGTGAAATATGAAAATTTTGCTAAACGTATATGTGCTGTCGTTAACTGGCCACAATGCGAGATTTTTTATGGAGTCCGGTAGTAAGGACGCGCGGTGTTGACACACGCGGGATGGGGAAGGATCGTATATCGTGATAAACGACAATGACGAATGAATGGACGCCACAACGTAGGCTCTAGTCCTACGCCGAGTTGCCGACTGTTCAAAGGTCAGCAGCAGAAGCAGCAGCAGCATCCGACGTGACTTAGTTAGTGTCAGTCGTAAAGCCTCGCTAAGTCCGTCCAGCACTGTCCGATGTCGTACTGTTACGCCACCGGTGTTGACGAACGCAGAATAGTAAAGCCCACGACACACGAGCAGTCACGAGAGACAAAACAATTACGATCAAGTAATTTGAGCAAAGCTCACGTGACGCGCGATAGCAGCTATCCTGCCACCTGGGCAATCGTGTACAGCGTGCACTAAAATAATAATGCATTTTGAAAAAATATCCAAATTTCAGGCCTACGTACAAAAAAAATCCTCAAATTTAAGAGGTCGAAATTTAAACTGTTAAAAATAAACGTTCTATGCTAAAAATTTCATAGGCCTACGCAGGTTGTCCAGGTTTAGCCTATCTTTGGCCATTTCGGCGCAATTTACTCTTAAAATGCTCTGGAGTAGTTTTTGTCTCATGTGGACATTCTCGTTTCTGTTCCTATTGTGTGGAAGCTGTGGCAGACATGCCCAGACATGCCTCATCTACAGAACACCGATCGAGAGCGTTCTGCGTGTTGAAACACAGACTCAGAATGTTATGCTTATCAATCATCTTCGTTATTTGTGGTTTCAACTTTCGCGCGTAATGAAGACTGTCTGGTACGTATGACCTATTGTTGTATAATGTACAAAATGATACGTACATAATTAATAGCAAAATGACTTGGTCCTGCATTTTCTAGCCCCTGCGATTGGTTCGTCATTTTCATGGTTCCGCATTTGACATGTCCTGAAAACCCAATGAGTGGCCAGGTCTCTCAAGGTGGCACTGGCTGCTTGATTGTTTCGGTGTAGGAGCCTTGAAATTCTTCAAACGGACGACAATCGGTGGTTGAATTTGACGCCCTAATCACGACAGACAAGTCGTCACTACGGCATATGGGCTTACCATGACGACTACGATAATGCTCCTTACATCTGATGCTAGTAAAACCTTATATATGGGAGTCCACCTGTGGCTTGTGTGTCGCAGACTTAAAGCGCGTCATCACGGCGCGTCTCGGCTGAATATGTCCACAAAGCTTGATCACCGATGCCACAAATAGATCGGAATGGCGCTGCATTGATGATAGACTGCGAGTCGCTTGTCCGATGTCATCTCTAGCTATATATCGCGTGGGCGGGGTCATCAGACATAGGCAAAGTAACTCTTGCAGCCGTCGGCGCTGTTTTGCACGTATCCTGCGCCGTTTTTTAAAACTGAATTTTCGTATGTTTACAATAAATCGTCATGCGATCAAAACATCAATAATATGACCATTTATATGCCTTACTATATAGATTGCAACTTTTAGGCTGAAGGAAAACTTAAGCTATGCTATGCCGTGGTTCCGGGAAAAAAAGGTTAGAAAAATCTTGCGAAACATCATGTCCATAGTTATGTCTAACAAGAAACCCAGCTGTCGCCAGGATGGCCGACTGTACTTGTTGTCAGTGACCTTCAAAGTCATTCAAGGTCGATGATTTTTATGTCATTTGAAAGCCAATATGCCACTTCCTATTGGTGATCAATATAGTAACCTAAACCGTATCTTTCACCGTTTTTGTGATATGGCCATTTTCCGTTGAAAAACGCACATTTTTCCTACCTCTTTCATTTAACCCTCAATTTAAAAATGTTTTTTGGAGTATATGGCTGAAATTTTGCATGTTCGAGTTTAAATTTCTCGTGTAAAAAGTTTTCCCCTACGACATACACCTTAGCCAGAGTACATCCGTTATGGACGATGACGACAGACAAACCACAGACGACAACCGTAACATAAGCTTGACCGTTACTTAAGTACGGTCGGTTAAAAATCTTGCTAAATATCATGCCCATAGTTTAAAATAAGACATTTTCGCAACACTTTAACCACAGTTTCCGTCTTTAGGCATCATTTACGAGATTTTTTGTTAATCAAGCTATGTGCGCAATAAATGACTGATTCATAACTGACAAACCGATGGGCACACATTTCTTCCCAAAAAATTACCGAAAGTGTGACCTCCAATAAACATCCCACGGCGAGATAAAACGATATATAGGCGTTAAAATGTTCGAGGTCAAGGCAACGACGACTCGCAAAGCTACGCTCGCTTAAAACGTGCCGTAAATTAATCGAATAACTGATCCATGGCTGGACCCACGTAATTGCTCGGATTGCTACATATCGTGTCGGTCGTTGGGCTGTAGATCGTGTTTTATTGTGCTATCACGCCGGTAATTAAGTTGCTGATCAGGCTCGGTCAAGGTGAAGTGTGCAGAAATAGACCACCCGTGTGTGCTGTCACCACGTTGAACGGTCACCAACGGATCCAATTATAGCAGAGACCGGCGATGCCATCTTGGGATCTAATTAGCAATAAAAACGTTATCTCATCTGATCTGTCGGCGGAAGAAGCAAACAACAACACAATTTAGCAGAATTGAAAACGTTGAACAGATAAAAATAGATGCAATAACGAAGGACAGAAAAATAACATAGAAACATGAACGCAGACCTGTATAGCCGTAGCGCCATTTATGCCAAATTTGTCTCAAAATGTAAGTCCAGTGGGGCTGGTGACGCGACGTCAAATTGACGGAAACCAAAAACGCGCAAAAAACGACTCCTTGAATGCGACCTTGACCTTATCGACGTTACGTTACGAATACGCAGAGCCAAAAAAGTGAGTACACAAACTGTATGGCAGAGGGGCGTCCACTAAATTAACAGGTAGAGGCAAATGCCTCCTGAAAAAAGTTGTGGAAAAGTAAAAGACAGAAAACTCGGAGAATGTTTTTGGTGGCAAATTGCCTAGAATACGCATGGCACAGAATGCGACAATTCTGCGCAAAACCCGTTTATTCGTATTTCGTATGCCTAATCATAATGCACGACATTACTCGCAAGAGGATATGTGCATTATTGGAAAAGAAGAAGAAAAAGAAGAGTATTACGCTCGTCCAGTTTCGCAACCTAACGACGCGTCAAGAACTGAGTTCTCGTAAATCGAAACTGGAAAGTACAGGGAACAAAAATAAAGTACACAGGCTTTGCCATTTATCCCTGCAGTACATTTATCACCCTCGCAGAGAACGCTGGCTATAACGTATGCATTTATCTCATGTATGGTGCAGCAGCGTAGTCGCCGAGCCCAGAAATGATCAGAATAGATTGATATGTACTGCATACGACACGGGTATATATAGGCGTCCATGACATAACAGCTTTCTGTAATCCGCCCAGTGCCCGAGAGACGGCACCACTTTCATTGTATGATCTTCCTGCAAATTTCATGGTGTGATTTGGTCAGTCATTTTAAAGTCTTGCTAATTCATCGCCTCCCCCGTTTGGTTTAGTCCTCCCAAGCCTTACGCGTATAGCCGTGATTTTATGTACATGTAGTACGAAAACACTTTTTAAAACGATATGCGTTTTTTTACATTTAACCATGCCAAGCAGCGTTTGCAAAACGTTTTATGCACGATTACTCACGGCTTAAAAAAGATGTGGTTACATGAAAAATAAAACAAAAAAGTTAATGTCAGCGGATAATGACCCCCTGGATTAATTCATTTTGTTGTGCCTCTAATTGCAAATGGCGAATAGTACACTTCTTAGTCTGTATGATGACAGAAATACAATACGAAATTAACACCGTTGATTTTCTTTTACAAATAACAACGTAAGACTTAGAGATGGTTGGAAGCTTGTTATCCTAATACTAAGACAAAAAAGCCAGAGCGACCGAAAACACTTTGACGACACTGGTGTCGCAGGGGTGCAGCAGCAGCAGCAGCAGCAGATACAGGCTGAAGACTTGTTGAAGTACTTGCAGCGTCATAGGGTGTTTATACGATTGAGCAAACATCGAGCAGCTAGCTCGACGTTTTATGGTAATTAGCATGCTAATTAGAAGGGCGGGCGGGTTGTAATTGGAAGGCCTATATAACACGTGATCAGCTGTGAGCTAAGAGCCTAAGCCTACGCCTACATTTGAGCCAGGGAGCGGGGTTCCAATAGACCTGCTTGAGCCAGCTCGATGTTTGCTCGATCGTATTAGCTACGGCGTTTCTAATGCGTAGGCCTAGCCTGTAGCCAGAAAACTAGCTTCAATAGTCCGCAGTCACAAGGCTAATATTTACAGCTGCTGCTGCTGCTGCTGCCGATGGCACCTCCGCTGCGTCATTCACTACTATAAAGCACGATGTCCGCATCTCAGTGGTCGCAGATGGCTTGACGCCTCGTCTTTCACAGGTTAGTAGGCATTCTGTTCGTTTTTTTTACTTTCGGTGCAGGTGTAACAACAGAAGCTAGAGTTGTTGCGTATTAGCTACGCGAAGTATGGTCGCGGTGATATCCGAACGGACGTATTTTTACGCTCATGTCTGTGTGACATTTTAAAGTCGATGAATGTTTAGTGAATTCGAAAACTATCGAAGTTAAGTATTTCGATTGGGCCGAAAATTTTGTACTTCTATTTTTAATTTAATTTTATTTAGTATTGCATTTCCGTATATGGCACTTCCACTTTTCATCGACGTCAACGTTGTCAGTCAAATTCTAATAAACACATCTTAACGATGCATCCGACATTTGCATGTGTACTGTCGCATAAAACATCTCAGTTTTTGCACTGCTTTCGCTTATGCCGTTGTTCGACGACAACAACGCTTTTGCTTGGTGAAACATCAAAATTTAAGCACTGGTTTAGAAAAAGGTTTCAGCTTTTGGCAAGGAGGTCAGGAGGGGGCTTTGTTCTCATACATCTGGCGTTCGTTTTTTTAATTCTAAATCTGTCACTGTAATGGGAACCAATTTTAGCATTGTAGCAAAACTGATGTCAAAGTTAAGGTTGATAATACCCTTCGTTCAAACGTTATTGACTATGTTTGGTGACAGACAATAATATCTAAATGTTTGGCGTTTAGATAGAAACATCGATAAGAAAATAATGTAGTCAAAGTGACTAGTTTCTAAGGTTCAGTCAAATGCTGTAAGTTTTCATGCATCTGTAGCTGTTCTGTTTTTTGTCATGTTGTTTCTTAATTTTTTCTGTCTATCAAATTATCCTCAGACAGTTTTCCACCCACAAATTGTGAGTAGAGACTAACACGTGAGACACGTTGCGCTGGAAACAAAACGAAGCAGTTCTTTTGTGTAGATGATCGGGCGGGCACCTGCGGCGATGACGTCACAGTTCAGTCACGTGTTACTGCTGTCACTGACGCTCCTCACAGCCACTGCCCACTGCCAGCAGTTTGCACCGGGTTCTAACAAACCAGCCACGTCTTCAGATTCGTCGTCGTCATCGTCATCATCAGGTAAAACTATGTTCGTTCGTTAGAAGTGGTGGGCCAAATGCAACTTACACGCAATCACAGAAGTGAACAAAAAGTTCAGCTGTCGCTAAGGTAGCCGACCGTACTGGTTGTCAGTGACCTTCAAGGTCATCCAAGGTCGATGATTTTCATCTTATCTGAAACGGCGTATGTCATTTCCTATTAATGATTAATAGTAATCATGGCCTTATCTCTCAACGTTTCCGAGATACGGCCACTTTAGCTTGAAACTTTCCATTGAAAAGTGCGGCCAAACTGCTGCAAATGTAGACATGGTTACTATTGACAGCCTATAGAAAGTCGACAGAGCCCTATACGATGGTACCATTGTCGACTTCCTACGGCTTACCGTTTAGCCACAATACCGCACGATTGGCATACCATAGTGCGTTATGACCCTTCAAAATCATCTAAAATCAATGATTTACATGTCATTTAAAAGCCAATATGCGATTTCCTGTTAGTGATTATTAGCAACTTAGGCCTTATTTTCCACCGTTTCCGAGATAATGGCCAGTTTTTCAATTAATTTTTTGCTCCTTTTTTATTCAACCCCAATTTGAAAATGTTTCTTTAGCACTAGATTACTGAAATTTTGCATGCCTGAGTTTAAGACTCGTGGCTAATTATTTGTGTAAAAAGTTTGTTCCTACGATAACGCTTAGTTACAATGCATCTGTCACGGAGGGACGGACGGACGGACAGACAGACGAAAACCATGTCAATACTCGACCGTTACTTAGACCTAAGTACGGTCGGCTAAGAATACATCAGAAATATATAAAACTGACTTATGAGCCCATAATCTTAAAAACCGGCTACATAGCAAGTCTTTAACTGGCAAAACTTTTCTCATTTCAATAAACGTGATTTAAATTGTAACTATAGGCCTACGCATGGACACCTATAAGTCATTATTTTACTGTCTGCGATAGCGATGACACTATTGTTTTTATCATCGTCGCTAAGTTTTTTTCTGTTTCTTTGTTTTTCTGTTACCACAATAGCTCATGAATCGTTGTTCTTAGACGGATGAAATTTTGCATTAATAAGCTATGTATTTCGACTACCGCATTTAATGAATTTCAAACTCAAGGTCACATGGATTTTTAGTGTGCATGACACTGCGGCTACCCGCGGACAGTACTTAGCTCTGAGCAAAGCTTGCCAATCTAATTGCTAGGATTTTTAACGTTGTGTGTGTACTGTTTACTTTTGTACTGCTTTTTTAATCTGCATAAATAATGACGTTTTATTCATTTCTGATGTAAATACGGTTGGAGGTCGTGTTACGTGTATGTGTGTTAATCTGTAATGTTCAGCTGCGACAACTACGCGAAGAAATTCGGTCAGCGACGAGCGGCAGCACCACAAGCGCAACCTGCTGGAGGCCATCAAGGCGCACATCGCAAGGCAGCTTGGTATTAATGTCACCGAGAACGGAACGATCGTCCCGACCGACGGCACGACAGTCAAACCTCCGCCCGTCAGCCCAGAAATCATCGATTTCAGTACTCCAATCAACATCAGCATTGACGGCAAGAAAGGTGGCAAGCGGCGACGGCCTAGTTTACTTTTTGTACTGTAGACTACTTGAGACGTGTATAATTATTATTATTATGTACGGTAGTTAATTTTTGATCGCAATTTTCCCAGTGTTCTGATGCTGTTGGCAGAAAGACAGGAAGGCTAAAGGGTTGGCGGATCTATCACGTAATGATTTTTTTTTAAAATGAGCTACTTGAGCAAAAACGACAACATTCGTTTTGACACATTTAACAAGCACAGGCCTACTGATCATGTGCTAGGAGACCAGCCCATTGACAAGAATAATTAGGAATTGCAGCTAAAGCAGGCCATAAATTTTTTGTTGCATTACTGAAAATGTTGACAGACAGAGAATTTCTTTCGTCTTTGATGATCCGATCTTGTACCATTATCCTGACCTATCAGACTAAAGAAATAGAAAAATTATTTAGAAGCTTGGAACAATGCTGTTTAGGCCAAACCATGCTTATGGAGCCAGCATAAAAACAAGGAAAATTCAGGGAAAATGGCAATATGTGGTACAACAAATTTAGAACAAATGAACAAATTGGAGTAGAATGTGTAAGTGGAGTTTGGACATAAGCATAGTGAAGGTGAGCCACTGATCTGAGATTCAGTCTCAGTCTTCGTCTCAAACGCTATCTCTATAGTAAACAAAACACATGTCCGTTTGCCAATCAAACACTTAACTGTTGCTACTACCGCAACTGTTCTTAAAGTCCAGTTTCCATCGTTACGCAACACAAAGTTTCACGTTACGACTGTTGCCGCAGAGTCCCGCAACGCTTGGCAAACATGTTTTCATGTTCTTGCAAACGTTGGAAGGAGTTGGGCAATTAGAAGTGATGCCGTTTTGTTCTGTCTCACCAATTGGGTTTGGCAGCGGTCGTGTGTGTGTTGGGAGTAAACGCCCAACCTGATGACAAGGTTTTAAAGATTCCTGTTTTTCCGCTTGCCGTTTGTCCTTAAAAACCTGCGTTTTTATTATTTGTATTAGACCCTTAAAGTATTTTTGCTGTTTGTAGTTTATTTTCAAAGTTATACTAAAAATTGTTTGCCTGTACATGTAGTCTGTTATGCTGCAGGATCTTTATTTTTTTGTGGGTACTATCCTGCCTGTCAACTCGTTTTAGCAGTCATGATATAAAAATATAAAAATAGCAATTTTAAAAAATTTGCCCCTTGTTCCCACTTTTTCGTTAGCTGCAATCGGAAACACGACAATTTTTTAAAGAAAGTTATAAACAGAAAAGGTAAAGATAAAGGTGGTGTATAACTTTTAATAGAAAAAATCCATCACAGAGCTAGGGAGCGTCACCTGCCATATGGGATCACACAATGTTAGCTGCCACCTGACACAAGTGAACGCGCCCCGTCATAATCCCAGCCAAACTGACTCGATTTTACGACCCCGGAGAGATGAAAGGCTGAGTTGACCTTGGTGTTAATTATATACCTAGATGGCACCTGCTTGCCGACACCCATCTAAGTATAGTAACGACTTGATAGTGACCCGACCGGGAGTCGAACCCACGACCTCGCGATCGTAAGTCCGACACCCTACCGTTGCACCACCAAGGCGTGCATACTGCGAGGGGGGCGCTGAAAATGACGGACGTGAAATTGACGGACCAACGTCCAGACATGAAACTGACGGACATAAAATGAACGGACATGAAAATGCAAGACATGTTTCAAGTGGCTGAATATATAGGCTTATATTTAGTAGACTTCGGTTTATTGTTGCTCACCTGTAGCTAATTTTTACTCCTCGCGCGCTACGTTTCTAACGTAGCGAAGAGGAGTAAGACTTATATAAGATCAGTGTAATATTGAGGACCGACCGACCGACCAACGACCGACCTCTGTTTCTGGAAGAGCCTTCCTGGAAGAACTTCAAACGGCCATATCTCCATAACGGTGCTAGATAGACGCATGGTCACTGTAGGGGTGCCGCTAATTTTGGGACACTGTGTAGGCCTACAACTTACTTTGCTGTTGTGACTTGTGTTCTGCCGCTGTTTTAAAAAAATGCGCACTGCATTGTAATGTAATTATTTTCAAACGATATAATATCTTGTCCTCCAATTTCATATTCGTCAATTTCATGTCCGTCAATTTCATAGCTGGACACTTGGTCCATCAATTTCACGTCCGTCAAATTCATTTCCGGCATTTTCAGTCAACCCACTGCGAGTCTGCCACCGAAAGACCAGTTGATACATCGAACTACTGTTTCCTTTGCGTTGCGCTCATCATTTTTGCGTAGTGTCGTGGAATTTGAGCTTGATGCATATTGGAGTGTCGTCTGATGATGGTCTTCGTCTAAACCGATACCTGACTCATTTCACCCAGTGCTGTACATTAAGTTTTTTTTATTCAAAGACCGCACACGTTTTGAGCACTAATAATCATTGATCTGCACGGTCTTTCGGTCCGTGCGTTTACTACTCGTAACTATCGTCGCAAGTTCGCCTCGTCTGCTGGCGGCAACAGCATGCAATGTTATCGGTTGACTCAGCGTGAAAACTCTCTCTTGAACTGTGTTTCTTCAATTGTTCGACTCTGTTGAAATAATCAAAATGCCAGACTCTCGTGTCGGGCGCATCGAAAACCGTGTCGTTAGTTTGTTTACGCAGCGCGATGGCTAAGCGATGTCCAAGTGGCCAAACGTCTTGGTCACGGCACCGGCACTGCAGTGCGCTTGCAAAGAGAGTCGGTAGTAATGCCTAGTGAGAAAACAGTAGCCTACATAATTCTGATAGCGACAGATGCTGATAGATGTTTTCTGGAATCGATCTAAAACTAAGTTTTATTTGAAAATAAACGAATTAAATGAATGCTATCTATAAAGAACGTTATATAGCACATTCAGGCCGTAGCCTTTGTGCAGAATTATGCCGTCTGCATTCATGTTTCAGCGTAAGATTTGGGACAATTAGCGTAAAGTTCGGTGTGGTGGGATATATAATAATCATATTATTGCAAATTGTCCGCAGACTGTGCCAGTGAAAAAATTTTCAAAAATTGATCAATAATCGGCGAAGATATTGACAAACATAAAGTGCCACGTTTTTTATTGCCCACGGTGTACATGTATATGCACATAAACGTACAACATAACAATACGTAATAGATCTTTATTTCACATAATTGCAGACAGTGAGCAGAGACGAATGACTCCCCCAAAATAGACAATTTTTATATCCTATTGCATGTTATTTACCGGTAACAAACGTGGCATGTGGGTGGGCGCATGCGTCGATAATATCGAAGACGGCCGATCGTGCGCGTTTAAATTTCTAAGCGTATTGTTTCATATAACAGTTTTTTAAAGTCATTGCAACCGTTGTCAGAATAACGTAACTTTGTCTGGTGAAAACAGATGCATGTTGAACCATCAAGAGATACAGACGCTGAAAAAAATATCAGATAAGCCTACTTTTTTGGTTGCACTTTGTGTAGCCGTCGTTGCTGCCGTCAGTTTTTTTTTCTTATAGGTTTCTTGTTTGTATCAGATAAATTGCTTTCATTAACAGGCGATGTATTTGCTCAATGTTGACTCACTTTACTACTTTCAGCTTACTTCGTTAAACGTTAACCCTTTGTGAATGTGATGGTCTACGGGGTTGACAGAAAATGCCAGACATGAAATTGACGGACGTGAAATTGGAGGACAAAATATATATCGTTTAAAAAATAGATTACATTACAATGCAGCGTGCAATTCTTTTTAAAACAACGGCAGAACACAATCCACAACAGCAAAGTTGTAAAATATGCTTATGTAGGTCTATAATAATGTTGAAAAGCATAAAAATGTTACGAAAGCATCTACCTAAAATTAGCTACAGGTGAGCAATGATAAACCGAAGTCTGCAAAATATTCAGCCACTTGAAACATGTCTTGCATTTTTATGTCCGTTAAATTTATGTCCGTCAATTTCATGTCAGGCTACTTCATGCCCTGCCAATTTGTCTAATTAATTTGTCCTCCATTTTCATATCCGTCATTTTCAGCGCCCCCGGTCTACGGTCGTCTGGGCGACAACCAGCTGGGCGACCCGTTTCGGCCATAATGCGTTCAATGCTCGTTATTGGCATTGTTTTGTTCCGGATGTTTGTATGATTGATTTTTATCTTAGACTAATAAATACTTACAAGGAATTTGAGCTAATGCTCACGAGATGCGCGAAAACCTATAGCAGTTCCGGTTCAGTAGTTTAGCTGAAAATTGGGGTGTTCACGCTAAGTTAATATACAAATACCAAATTCTCTATTTGGATCGCATAACGATAGTTCCGTAGCGCCACCTTGTGAATGACATAGACTTGCGTCGCAGTTCGATATCGCCAAAAAATCCATAAAACCCCCTATTTTGGTGTTCAAGGTCATTCAAGGTCATTGAATTCGGCGCCAAACGAGAGCCAGTGTACGACTTTCTATTAGTGATTCATAGTAACCTAGGCCATATCTCGCATCGTTACTGAGATGTATACAGCGACTTATTGGCTAAAAATCGCAAATTTTGCCCACTTCCTCTCTTTTAATCATTTACCAGATGGCGCAACTTTTTCGCTCTGACAACGCCATATCGGCTGGATGTCGCAGATTTTCCCTACCCCCTCTCATTTAGCGCCCTCGTTCGGGGTGACCCCCTTCGAATTTATGAAAAAGCTCTACTGTTCCTGAAACTAGAGTTTTCCAGGCAGCCGACGTTGAGAATTTGGTGATTCTAGCTTCCACCGCTTTTGACTGATTTACCCGTGTGACAGACAGACGGACGGACAGAATTGCGATGGCTAAGATGCGCTACAACAAAAGAAATGAAATGGAGGATCCGGCATTAGCGTACAGTGTAATCTGTGAAAGACGAATCAATGACAGCTGCACAGTTATAACTTATGACGTCTCGCCTCATGCCGTGTAGGCCTAAACGTGGGATAGTCTGCAAGTTGAAGACTGGAAGCAGACAAAAGTAATTTTTTAAAAATTTTTCGCCCGTACTCACGCCTGCCGCTTTAAGCAGGGTACGGAATATGATTCATTCGTCTGAGTTCGCCAGATGGCGCTAGTGTTGTTATCACTGTCCGTCGGCGGCAGAATCTTTGATGGCGTCACCGTAATCTGGTCACTCACGACTGATGAATCCAGCAGCTATACTGCTACCCTTCATTAACAACCATGCATAAATCTAAATATACCGGCACTGTCGTTCACTTTCGGAACCCTGGTTAGTTAACTCTTCTAAGGAAAGAGACAAGTTCGTCTGGAGAATAACAATTTCAATTTAACGGTGATTATTCCAGTTGTCATTGTTATGTTCAATCAGTCTAGATCGTCACATTTTCGTACAGATGATTGAAATGATGCGGGTCAGTGAATGTTGCTAATAGAGAGAACTAGCACAATGAGCGATCGACTGCGGGGTTTTACGCCGATCGTGATTAGCCTACTCATCGCATAGCCTACCTGTAAGCCTGATTTTACGACAATTTGTCTTGATGTCAAGATGTCCAAATGTGACCACCCCTGTCGTATATCATCATCATCATCAATGGAAATCCGAAAGCAGGCTGAATGCCTCTATTTCCGTCCGAAGTAGATAACTTCAACACGAGTAGATAACTTCAAGTTATTCTTACGCTGCATTTTTGTTGGATTGCAGCTCAGTCGCACATAACGGGTTAAAACGACCACGGGGCAGCTGCTACTAAGGCAAATTATGAACGAGCTGACTTTTCCGATGCCGATACAGTCGGCATGTCCCTGGCTCATCCCTGACGTCCTTGACGGGCGAATGACTTATAGACTGTGTCCTTCAGTGCATACTAGTAGATAACGAAGTAAAAACGCATCACGGCTTTAACGAGTTCGTTTCAGTTTATTTGGCCTATCAGCTGAGCTAAGCTGTGACTGTGTCGTCCTATACAGACTATGGCGTGGTGTGTCCTCTGACTGGGACATCGCAGCCATCTCTGCACCTTTTGCGACCGGAAACCAGCACTGCCGTACTCTTTCCTTATCTGCAATATTCGTTTTAACTCTCACTGCCAGTTCTCTGCTCCAGACTTAAAAAGTCTACTTGTTTCACACATTTTTTTCTAGCATAGCCTACGCACTGGACTGCCTTGTGGAAGTTGGCCTAGATATTAGTGGAAATTAATTATAGGCTTAATGTTATCCAGGATGGAATAAATAAGTCATTGTATTGGTGATAAATGTGGCATTATAATAACTCAGTAGCAAAGTGGCATAATTTGCAATTGAAAATGAATGTTGTTCTATATAGCTGTTGTTGATAACTTGACGTCAGTGTATCGCGGCCAGTAAAACAATGACCAGTGGCGGCGAAACCCAGATTGTTCTTCGGGCAGCAAATTTTTGTGGATGGGAGTCTCCAAAAGCGTCAAGGTTGGCGAGGTCTCGGGGTGTCGTAACTCAAAGTTTCGCAGCGACAGAACAAGAGTACGAGAGAGGGGGAGGTGATGTTGAAGGATGAACTTCAGATATTTAGAGTATTTTATACTATGAATGTACATTAGCCTACAGTGTATTAAACCGTGTGTTGTATGCGTGTTTTTACTGTGTGATGGTGATGTAGTGTCGGGCGACCGGAAACAGCAGTCGGGTGATTTTCAGTTCGAGCTCGGAGTCGTCAGGCAGTCGACGGTGTCGGTGCTGAGCGCAAGCGTACGCGTCTACGTGCGACGCAAGTCGCTGCGTGCTGCATCGACGTCCGACGGCGACACCACAGGCGCACGTCGGCGACGCCGCCATCGCTTTGCTCGTGTCGCCATCTACCGAGTGACGCCGAACGACAAAGCTGTCCCGGACGGCTACCCGCTGGCACAGATGGCGTCGCGCGTCCGTCGTGGACAGGCTCTGGAACTACTTCTGCCGACGACCTCCGTCGACGAGGCGCTGAACGACGCTCGACCGGAAGCCCGCGTGCTGCGCCTGCGCATCGTCTGCCATCAGTGTCGTCTTGACAACCGACGACGCCGTCGTCAAGGGCGACGAGTTGGCATCCGGCGGCCCGGCATGGCTTCACAGCTGGTAAGGCGCCGACGTCGTGGTCAGCTGCAGCAATCACACGGCCAGCTGCCGAGTTTGGTCATTTCGTTTAAAGTGAAAGACAGATCTCAGCAGCCAGCAGCAGCAGCCGCCGCACAGTCTGCCTTCATCAGTTTATAAACAGACACAGACCATTGCAGCATCGGCAGCTATCATTACATCGTCACTGTTGTTGTCGTCACGACTTCTCTTGTCCATAGTACACGTAGTAGTTTATTATTCATAACATGATAAATCGCAGTTTCGGTCTTTGGTCGTTCTGTTGCCATGTAATAAGCCTAAGCCTGACCATGTTGTTCGCGTCCATACACGTATCATGACACTCTAGGAAATGCACAATTATTCAATATTAATCAGTGCTTTTTGCAGATTGAGCAATGTCTCTGCGCACTGCCTGTATCAATTTCAGCTTGCCACTTTACACTTTCGTCCTGACGGTAAACACATTTTTCACTGTGACGTCGTAATCCGTCTTTTCGTTAGTGCTACAGAATGATAAATAAAATTTGCAAGAATACCTGCTAAAAAACGAAATTCGCTTTAAAACTTTAAATGACACGAATTGCATTCGTTTTTATTTTTGCACAAAAATCACGTCAACAAATTATTAAAGCGTTTTGCATTAGTTATCTCCATTTCAAGTACTGTAATGTAATTTGGTAGGTTTGATGAAACGGAGGCCTATTTGAATTTTCAAACTTTTACTTAGGAGCACTCGTTGTCGTTGTCATCGTCATCATCATCATCATAAGCAGCAGCAGCAGCAACTTATGCCGACAATCAGACAATCATCAGTATATAGATGAGAAGCTTAAGAGTGGAGGAATGGATCTAATGGATAGGTCTATTATGGTAACTGACGACGATTGATTGTAAATACGCGCGCAAGACGGCGCCTCGTGCGAGTTGAACGTTGAGAAACACTGATCTCCACTCCATGTTTATTCCGGTGTATTGGCAACATTACGTATGTCGAGGTCACAGATCGAAAATTCGTGACTTGGGCTTTTTGGAAATCGTACCGCAGTTCTTCGCGTTCGTTTAGTAAAGTCTTAAACTACAATAATATTAGAATTGTCGATCTGTGATCGGTATGTTTCCAGCTAGATACTTGTATATATAAGCTGCACAGAAACACGAACTAGTCGTATGTCGTTGATGTTTTATTGTGTACACGTGTATATGTGATCGACGACAACGTCGTATACTGTAGGCCACAGTTCTACTGAACTCGAGTAAAAGGTCATCCCAAGTGCAGAGTACAGAGTGGCCGAAAAAGTAAGCTATTGTACTTTGTCCATATCTTTGCTAAATACTAATTTTTTACCAGCAGTTTCTGTAAAAAATTTGCTACTCAGTGGCATGCACACCGCAACTATTATGTCGCCACACTACCTTGTAAAACGTAAATATCCGAAAAACAAAAATATCTACAGATGGACAAAAGGTCTAACAGTGAATTTTTAAATTATGTTGTTGGGCCACTATGTAGACTATGCTAGGCCTACATCAGTTTTGCTGGTTCATGTGTTAGGCTTAGTCTTTTGTCTTTTTCGATTGATTAGTTTAGCCCTACTAGCTAGAACCAGGGAGTCGTCCAAAAGTTGAAAAAGACCAATAAAGTCCAGAACACCGATATAACTCATTCAATGATGAAAACATGATCCTTTTTATGTGATTTAAGCTATACTGTCGATGTCAATGTTTAGTGAACACTACCAACGTTTTTTATTAATGTGCATGGTGTAAGCACGTTGATAAAATAAAAACCAGGCCTGTACATGTTTTTTGTCGAAATAGAAACGCAATAAGCATTTACTAGGGCTTCGTATTCAGAATTTAAAGAACAAAGGGACAACGCTTTGTTTAAAACTGATAAAAAACGTAAAGTCCTTCCCGAGTCTTAAGGCCTATAGGGCAGCGCTGATCTCCGTTTTCTTGGCCTTCAGCCAGACACCAGTTTTTACACTGCGAGACCACAGATACGGGGCTAGTGCATCGCGCGGTGTGCCTGTTTAAGTCCCAGCGGTGAAGTCGGTACCAAATTATACTGCTTGGTGACAGAGGCACATGTGTGTGAACAACTTGCCTAAGGTCGTTACCCGGCAGTGTCCCGGTGCGGAGTCGAACCTGCGCCCC
>Ga0056128_1001725_pt1 | contig 25041 bp, 16 predicted proteins | sample WorMetLIZISLAND2_FD_71113 | JGI IMG/M metagenome (GOLD analysis project Ga0056128, IMG submission 71113) | Marine gutless worms symbiont microbial communities from Max Planck institute for Marine Microbiology, Germany - Olavius geniculatus... ... | reverse complement strand
ACATGCCAGGCTCGATCAACGTTGATCACGCAACCGGTCAGTGGCGTTGCAGGCTTGAGTGCGTCATCTGATATTTCACGAGGTAGTGTAGCGACACATTTGAGGTGTGGTGGGATTTGTTTTATTACAAATTGTCTCCTGATTCTGACAGTGAAAGAATTTTGAAAATCGGTTAATATTTGATGAAGTTATGAGGTATACAAAAAACTGTGCCATTTTTTTGGCCCACCCTGTATATCATGCAGATATAAAATTTGGTATTTGTGTATTAACTTAGCGTGAATACCCCAATTTTTAGCTAAACTACTGAACCGGAACTGCTATAGGTTTTCGTGCGTTTCGGGAGCATTAGCTCAAATTTCTTGGTTATCTTACCTGCGCATTACCGTGTTAAATGCTGCTGTTTTAAAATGTTATACACGAGTAGATCATAAAACTGCCGTATTAACGCGTTAACTTTACGCGTTAACGCGTCAAAGAATTATCGCGCGTTAAAAAAATTAACACACATGCGTAAATTTACTAAATTCTGTGAAACAACGTTTGCAATACGGTACTCCATTACACTGCTGTTATGTGACGATCGAATAATATTCAAATAACTAAAAATTGTTTCGTTGCTGTTTCATTTCTACTGTCACGGTTTTGCAACACAGCCTCGAGTTCGTCGGTCGTTATTCCAGTAAAACTTTTCGATGCAGTCCGCCTACAACTTAGTACTACAATGATGCGTTATACCCCGTTTACACAATCAAGCTGGCTCGACGAGCTGTTATATGTTAGCTGAACGAGCCAGCTCGATGTTTGCTCGACGTTTGCTCGAAGTTTGCTTGATGATTGCTTCTTGTAGGCTATGCTTTATGCATGCTTCATATTTGCTCGACGTTTGCTCGACGTTTGCTTGATGTCTGCTTGATGTTTGCTCGATCGTGTAAACGGGGTATTAGTTAACGCGTTAATGCATGAGTTAAACAATTAACAATTAACGCATCGACAGCACTATTAATAAAACATATCCATTCACTGAACAAAAATCAGTAGATCAGCCTCACGCAGGTCAGCTACAGTGTACTGAGTAAAGTGATCAACGGTTTAAACAACTGTGTTTATTTCCATTTGCAATGAGTCTTATTGACACAGTAACCAGAAACATAGCCTAGTAGCTTGCATTTGCAAGAGCCATTTGCCATTAATGTTTACCATATATAGCACGCACACTTAGTTTATTGCGAGGAACTCGGGCAACTGGTGAGTATCAGAGAACTAACGCTGCACGGCGGTAAAACGTCTCGACGAGATGAAATGGTCCGAGACCCGAGACGAGACGCCGAGACCATTTTAGCCGAGACCGAAACGAGACCGAAACGTCAAAGCCAAGACCATATCCTGGTAACCTACAAGTTTACGAATCGACGGTTTGTTGGAATTAATATTCGTCTGCTGGTGCTGGTGTGTGAAGGGCAAGGGTCTGCAGATGACCTACTGGCTGCACGGCAAGAAAGGCTTTGACAAACCGCTGCCAACGTTCGACAAGTGAGAATTCTATTGTCTTCTTGTTAAGCTCACCGCGATCTCATTTTAATACACTGTCGGTTTATATAACTGCTGTAGATATGGCACTATAACATTCATTATTAAGAATGATAATAATGCATAGTTAGTGAGCACATTTTGCTTTGCAAAGTTGACATAGGCTACTGGATGTGACAAGTTAAAACTACGACACTAAAACCAAGCACAGGGATTTTAAAAAGTAAAACGGTTGGCGGCGTGGCGTAGTGGTAACGCGTTGAGTCAAATCAACGAAGTTACTCTACGGCGGGCATGGTTAGTACTTGGATGGGTGACTGTCCACGGTACGAAGCCAAGCCACTTAGATCGACTCAGCCTTCTACCCTCCGTGGGATGGTAACATGAGTACTACTGGCGGTGGTTACGTCCGTCGCTAGGGAAGAAACGGCGAGTCCTGCGTAACAGTAGGCCCTGTGGCCAGGACTGCAGGTATAGCGACCCAGTCGGTTAAAGGCGCTGGCTGTTAATTAGAGCCGGCCATCCGGCCGACTTGGGTTGTATGCTAGCTTAATTGGGTTTAACCCTCGCCGGCTCAAAGCACCAAAAGGAGATGTTTTGGTGATGAGCTTCCCAACGGACCTAGCTGTCCATTCGTAATCTTCTTCTTTTCAGTAAAATACATGTACAAGCAAAGTTTTTGTACCTATAGGCGTATGATGGTTGGGTGACTAGAATATTCTAGTAGCTACGACTACGATGGGTGACTGTCTGCGGACAGGTGAACCATTTCGGTATATAATTAACCACCAAGGTTATAACCCATTTTTTCATCCCTCCGAAATAGGTAAATCGAGTACCGCGGCCTGCTTGGCTAGGTTATAATAATATGGCGCACCTTAACCCGCGTTGGATGGCAGGTAACACTCTGCGATCTCATATGGCATGTGACACTCCGTAGCTCAGCGATAGGGTTTTCTGTAAAAAAGCCACAAACGACTTTTTGCACTAACATTTTTTATAAAAATCTACACACCCATGCGAGAGCGTGCAATTTGTAGGGTGCGACCAGGTGATTATCCGGACGAAATGAAATTTCCTGACTTTTTCGACTTATACCCCGTTTACACGATCAAGCAAACATTGAGCAAACGTTAAGCAAACATCGAGCTAGCTCGTCGAGCCAGCTTGATCGTGTAAATGGGGTATTTATCAGTAGTGCAGGATTCACATCTATTGATATACTGTTCAACGCTATGTTTGACGGTTGTAGCTTTACATTACTAATAAACAAACCAGGTAGCTTTTGTGGTTTTAGGATTCACTTAATGAATTGGCTGCCGCTGTACCGCTGCAGTATGACATGCGAGCGCAGCGAACGAAAATCTTTTTGAAGAAAAAAATGTAAAATAAAGACCGTTTAGTGCAAATGTGCGCAGCATTTATGCTATGTACATTTTCCCTAGTTTTCTTTGACTTTTTTGACTTTTGTCACTTTTTGACGTTTGCCTGACCACTTTGAAATTTCCTGATTTTTACAGGTGTTTCAAATGAGTGGTCACCGTGTGTGGTTTCTTGACAAAACCGGTACCGACAAAACTGGGAACGTCAAAACTACCCCACTACGCGAACCCTAACCCTAACCTTAACTTTAACCCTAACCATATTTCTATCACCAATCCATAATCTCTAACTTAATTCTAATCCCTAACTTTAACCTTATACCAATACCAAGCTCTATCCCGAACCTTATCCCTAACCCTATCTCACCCTAATTTTTAACCCTAATTCCAACCCTATCTTTAACCTTTTTTCCTAAACCTAATTATCACTGTTTCCTGGGACACAACCGTGTGTATAACGTTGTGGAACTGTAGGAACGAAGTGATGAAAGAGGACGCACACGAGTTGAGTCGCGTCGACGATGCCGTGCCGGTCAGCATCCCCAGCGCCACGACGGCCTCCTTTCCCGCCAACATCTAATACTATACTGTCCACGTCCATGTTACAGTTAGGGTTAGGGGTAGGTAGGGTCAGTGGTTAGAGTTTTTGATTGGGGTTAAGGTTAAGGTTAGAGTTGAGGTTAGGTTTGGGATCAGGCAAAACGCGATCGTAAGCGAAATAGGGTGGGTGGGAGAAGTACGTACAGCGGCACGACGGCCTCTGAGGGCAATGACGGAGCAGGGTCAGGCCTGCCGCAGATCGCCTAACAGACGACGACTTCCGTTGTCCTGTAGCGTCGTTCTGACAGACGGATGCCATGGAGGCAACAGCTTTCTAATCTCCGCGTAGGCCTAACGTTTGGCCTGTCGAAAAATTCGCTTGTTATTGGAATTTTTTTCCAGCAGTACAAAATTTCTGACTAGAAATTATTCAGGGACACAACTGATGAAGTGTTAGGAGAAAACTGATGGGGTTTTGAACACGCATGTCTCTTCGTCAAAAATTGCCACTTTCTGCCTTGTTCTGTCCTTTGTAACCTGTTTAACTCACGAAGCTGCTGCCTAGAAATGCACAAACCCATCGTTTTGACAATAGTAGCACGTAGACTGTGTGTAATCGTGATCCATCGTATAGAACTAGAAGCGATCAGAGCTATCTATCAAACTTCCACCGAGAAGAACGGCTCTGCCACCTGGCGAACGTTTATAAGGCCTAAGAGTTCCTGTGCTTTCGGTTGCCGTCTGTCCCTGAAGAACCTGCGTTTCTAAAATTTGTGTTGGAATCTCGCAAAATATTTTGACAGTGTTTAGTTTGCTTGCAAAATTTTTACCAAAAATGTCTGCATTTAGTCTGTTATATTGCATTAGACCCATCTTCACTTTGGTTTTCATGAGCACTACTATTCAATATATCAACCTGTTTTTATGATTTGCAGTGCTGCACGACATGTCACGAAATATTATGTACAAAAATATTTTTTTCGCTCCTGTCTAAATGCAACCCCAAGACACACATTTTTAAGGCCTAAGTTCTTGAGTTGCCGTGCATACGAACGGGCAGACCCGTAAACGTAATGTTTTTTGGTCGAAATAATTATCTCCACTAACGAGAACGTAGTGAATTGGCGGAGATAATGTAATCACTTCGTGTGTCTGTGTGTTTGTATGTCTATTGGGGATGTTTACACGATCCAGCAAACGTCGAGCAAACTTCCAGCGGACGTCCAGCAAACATCTAGCAATTCACGTGTATTTTGAATACATTTGCTGGAAATCTGCTGGACGTTTGCTGGATCGCGTAAACACCCTATATATCTGCGCACATTAGTGACTCAGCATGCATGACTTCATTGCTGTTGTGACGTTAGCAATGTTGTTTTCGTTTTTGTCTTCGTTGTAGGCCCAGTTGTAGGTTGTAGTTGTAGTAGTAGTAGTAATAGTTGTGGACATGGTGTTAAAATAACATAACTTGGCAGTGATATGCACTCTCACGAACGCCTTCTAGTTATTTTTGTGTTGTTGTAAGCACATCGGAAACAGACGCGTGAAGACATGTATTAATTACTACACGATGTAATATAATTCACCGAACTTCCTTCGTTTTTATTACGTGCGACGACGAGCTTCTTACGAATGTCAACATCGATGACCTTGAATGACCTTGAACCCTAAAAATATTGATTTAGCGTGATTTTTTGGCGATTTTTGGCTGCAGAAGAGTGAATTACGACGAAATTGATGGAGATAGACTAAGATTACCTGCGAACAGGAACTGCTATAGGCTTTCGTGCGTTTCGTGAGCTTTTCTCAAATTTCTTGTTTTATTGCTTTTAAACAAATAAACAAAACGTGAGTGAAAAAATAGTAGAAATACTTAACAAAATGTTGTTAAAAGCGACTGCAACATTCTAAACTGCGTTACTATGTGCGCTTGTTGCTAAAAGAGAGATTATTAGTTTTTTAAATAGTCTCACGTTGCTCTGCGCTTTCTAGTTATTTTTGAAATGCAGGCAGACACCTTTACTGTTAAAACAAACATCGGTAAGTTATAGGTTTATTGAATTTTTGAAACCAGTTTGGTGTGTCATTAGCCAGCAAGGTCAATTGAGCCTGGCCATCGCATGATCTCTCCCTGAGTAGGTGCAGCGAATCTGCAAAGCTGGAATGTAAAGGGACACACCGCGCGATGCATTAGCTTCGTAACCGTGGTCTGGTAATGTAAACTGATGTCTAGCTGAAGGCTATGGAAACAGAGATCCAGCGATGTAGCACTTAATGCACTTATTTATACATGTCTCGGACTTCAATTAAGAGATCAGGGCCGTCCCATGAGCCAGCGGCGTCGTGGCAGATGGCAACTCCCCTCTAAATTTTGATCCGCTAGAAAATCTTTTTTTTCTCGGAAGATTTTCGTCCAAAAAGTGCAAAATTTGGGAGCTGAAACCTCTATTTTGAGAAAATATAGAAACAAAATTAGAATTTTGAACACCCATAATTTTTCCTGTGGAAAATTTGCAACTGTCTTGTGTCGGAAATTTTCAGTGTCTGTCGGAAAATTGCAACTTTCTGCCCCGCCCACTTTTTTACGTAAGTAAGTAAGAAGATAGTATGCATTCTTAACCCATCACGGCGCCGCTGCTTACGGCTTGGGGAGGTCTTTACGTTAACTCTGCGTTACTTTACTACTACCACCACTATCACCACTACTACTAGTACTACCACTGCTGGTGCTGCTGTTGCTGTTATAAGAAAAGTTAGGGCTAACGGTCGATGACGTCACATTCAACATCGCAGCAGAAAGGCTATAGATCACTGTCCTATAGTTGTCTGCAGTGGTATTAATTGTAGTCGTTGTAGTTGTTGTTGTAGTAGTATTCGGCGATGTTAACGACGTCGAGTTCAACGTGTCGTTGTTGTTGGGGACCTGTTGTCGTTGAGTAGTAGTAATAGTAGCGCTACTATCATCAGTTGTAGTAATAGTAGTAGTATTAGTAGCAGCAGTAGTAGGCCTCATAGTTGTAGTTGCACTAGCAGCAGTAGTTGTGCCGGGTTTAGTAGTAATATTTGCGCTGGTTGTCGTTGTCGTTGTAGTAGTTGTTGATGGCGTTGTTGTTGTTGTTGTCGTTATTGTTGTGGATGTTGTGGTTGTTGTTGTCGTCGACGTCGTTGTTGTTGTTGTTGATGTAGTTCTATCGCCAGTAGGACTATAAACTGTTGAAGTGCTGCTGTCTTGTTGCCTAGCAACCGGTGACGTCATCGCGCGTAATGATGACGTCACCAAGTCTTGCATTGTCTCGTTGCTAGGCGAGAGTTTGTTGCAGACGAAGTGCGTCGGCGGCGATGCAACGTCCTCTTGGTAACGGTTTGACAGCCTTAGCGACGTGATGCCCGTATGACAGCGCTTAGTGACGCCAGCGGTTGTCAAGGATGACGTCACTCGATGACGTAACGTATCACCTGACTCTCCGGACCACGTAATCAGTGTCGCGTCCAATAGGAACAGCCGACGGTCATCTGTCGTTCTGTATACAAACGTAAACATTTTCCGGTTTAAACAGTGTACTGGTTCAATTGGCCGACCGTTGATCGAGCCTCGGGTAAGATTCGTCGTTTATATGTAACGCATGTATTGTGGCTAAATGGTATGTTGTAAGGGGTCGGCGATGGTACGGTTGGATTGGGCGATGAGAAGTTTCTATAAGTTGTGAATAGTAACCATGTCGTCCATGTAGTAACCATGTCTCGGTCTGCAGCGGTTTGACCGCCATTTGAATGCAAAGTTACTGCAATGTTGCCAGCAGCCATCACCCACGTGCGCCCAATTACCGTATTGTATTCTAGCGTTGATTGTAGCGTTCGATGTAGCAGCGTCACCATAACGTGCATGGAACTGCAGTCACAGTGGGAAATCGCTTCTTTTTTGCGACGGGAAGTCGGACGCTGGCCTTCGGTACGGACGGCCCACCCGCTAAGATTCTTGTCGAGGATTAATGCGTTCGCTGACTTTGACCTTTGATCTTTTCAGTTATTGAAAATGTTAGTATTACTGGATACTTTTTGAGTTAAGTGCCCGTACAGATTGTGCGACATTAGTGTTACTCTCTTTGAAGTCATCGGTTGACGTTAGTGTTACCAGGGGTGGCGGGGGTAGTGCGACGACCGCCCAAGCGGAGACTGTGTGATGAACGAGGAGGTTTTACGAAGGGTGGGCCAAGACAGGGCCTGCTGGGGCAAGTGAAATCACGCAAACTGAAATACTTCGGTCACACAACGCGACACGAGAGTTTAGAGAAAGATATCGTGCTGGGCATCATGACCGGAAAACGTCGGCAAGGTGGCCAGAAAAAGCAATGGATCGATGATATCGTTCAGTGGGGCGACAGAAGCCTGGTCTAATAGTAAGACAGGCTGAAAACAGAAAGAGTTATCGATGCTTAGTTCATGAAGCCGCCTACGCTCGTACATCGGGCACGGTAAGCTGATGATATAGGCATAAGCTACCGGCAGTACACAGATTAGCCGACGCACAACAATTGCCTACACCTGATTGGCCGACACGTAACTTGCCAGCAACCAATCACAGACTTCGCTGGTCGCCCCCACCCCGCCACGCCCCCCGGTAACACTAACGTCAATTCGTGCCTCAGGCAAGGTAACACTAATGTCGCGACACCCCCGTACGTAACACGCGGACAAACAGACGAACGGACGAAACACATAATGTGGCCAATAGGACGGCCGCATAATAAAACTAAACTGATATCTATGAAATGTCTTTACTTACTGATTGTATTTACACCAGAGCAGTGTACAGTTGGTTGTATTGTACGCAAGCTCACGCGACGCAATGACGTCATTCAACTACAAGCACATGCACAATGCCCTTCAAACGAACTTCAATACCTCAGACTTTTAAGGCTCAGTTTCCACTATCATGTTAGATAGATAAATAAATAAATAAACTCCCCGCACACTACGCGACACACCTTGCATATCTTCTGACGCACGCGACGCGCGGGTGACGCAAGGAATGTAGATTACGCAAGCAAGTATAGGCTACGCAATGAACGCAAGAATGAACGCAGCAAACGCAACTGACGCAACAGCCAAAACTCGACAACGATAGCTGTGGCGTCCTTGCGTTCTGTGCGTTGCGAGCGTTGCATATCATGGAAACTATGTAGGCTTAAGCATATATACAGAAAATTGTATGACTTAGTGTATAGGCCTACCATTTTAGACTGTAACTGACAGGGAAGCGGTGACCTATTGTAACTTCCAGGAGTCTGGAGCAATGCCTGAACCACTGTCGATTATGCGAAAGTCTCCTCCGAATAAACGCATTTAGATTTCGATGTTGGAAGCAAGCTACTAACTAAAAGCTAGAGAGGTTGTAGATTATACATGGATAAATGTACAAAACATCAGTTTATACATTTGTTAACGGCGACATGCAATGAGTGACACATCGAAAACAGCAAAAATCATAAAAAGTGATATCACTCACCATCACATCGTCTAACTGTCAATGTACTGTTGAATAATATCACCTTTTTATGATTTTTGTATGATTTTTTCACTGATGTTTTGTACATTTATATTTGCTGTTTTATTACAATAACAAAGTTTTTATGTTAATTGTCAATTATAAACCATCTGTTTTCCATGGCCATAAAGACACTAAACTTTAAATATTTTGGGGGTCAGGATTTTGATCTTTATGGGTCACGTGACGTCATCGGAACGTGATCATCGGACTCGGCGAGAGCACTCTCCTAGTGACCATTAGACTCGCCATATGTGGTTTCCCCCAATGGACGGATTTGCACGAAATTTTGCACCGGGGGTCGTCTCGCGAACGTAATCACTCGTTTCAAATTTTTGTCGATCGATTCGGATCTGCGCGGGGTCGAATTTTGCCATTCTCCCTTTGCTTAGCCGGTCGCCATTAACACAGGGCTGTGCTACCGCACGCCTGTGATATAATAAAAATGAGATTAAATATGCAACAGGGATTGGTAGGTCTATGTCACAATTTTTGTTGGTCTTGGCCTTTCCCTCGAAAACTAGGGCCAAGCCTTGGCCATGTAGGCCTACCCATATATTGGTCTTGCTAACATTGCTGCTGCTCTGCTGCTGCTGATGATAATGATGATGATGACGACGATATGACGTCATATACCAGTTGGCAGCAGTTGCTCTGAAATGACGTCATAGTCTGTGACGTCATCGTTAAGTCATCGTCACTAGTGATGTTCAGATTCATCAGTACTCGATACCGCAAAGTATTCTCTGCACACGTCGAAAACATTAAACGTTTCTGCAAAGTGCAAACTATATATAGTGCCAATTACTGATTTTCCATCAAGCATTGTTATTTGCTCAACGATTTATACACCATTTACACGATGCAGCCGGCTCGACAAGCGCTCGTCGAAACAGCTTTGTCGTGTAAACGGAGTATTAGTTTCACTACGCAAAAATCTACACTGCGTCCGGGAAAAAGTAACCCCCTCTGTACATTTTTGTAAAAATCGTAACTCAAACAAACAGCGGTAGATTTTAAAATTTTACACCAACAGTGCAAAATACAATTACAAACAAACAGCCAGATTTCAGTGAAATCCGTCAACTCGAGCGAGTTTGGCGAGGTCACACAAAAACGTGAAGTGTCCAGTATTTTAGGCAATCTTTGTGTCGATTTAAATTCGGCAACAATTTCTGTAATCAAATCCAGACAGTCTTCGCGACTTGCTGAAAAATTTCGCGATAAACTCTTAGTATCATAACCTTTCTTTTACTATAACACTTTAGTTATCTCATATCAGAGGCGTCGTGGGTTGACAAAACTAAAAGAGAAGGGCAGAAAATTAAAACTTTTCGACAGACAGCAACAGATTTCCGACAGAAGAGATGAACGTGCTTAAAATTTGACTTTGCCATCAAATATCCGTTAAAAACTAGGCGATTTTCAGTCCAAATATCGTATTTTTGAAAAGCAAATTTTCCGACAACAGAACATTTTCCGATACGTTAAAATTTAGGACGGAGCAGTTATTCCTCCTCCTTAGCACGACGCCATTGGCTCAGAATGAACAGAGAGTTACAATTTTAAATACTCCAATGTTGGAAAATTTACTGGTACCTGGCGCTGCGGGCGAACTCGACGACCGGGAAGGTTTAGAACGCGTCACTACAACAGTCAACGGTTACGATTACCCACATAGGCTAATCGTATGTTCTACCTTTTATGCATCGCCCTTTGTATACTTATAACCCGTTTACACGATGAAGCAAACATCAAGCAAACATCAAGCAGGCATCATGCAAACGTATTCAGTATACACGTGCGCGACGTTTGCTTTAATTGCTTCACGTTTGCTTGATGTTTGCTTCATCTTTGCTTGATATTTGCTCGATGTTTGTTAGATATTTGCTTGACGTTTGCTCGACGTTTGCTTGGTGTTTACTTTATCGTGTAAACAAGGTAGGTACACTAATTGCGATGCAAGGCCTACAATCTATTAACATTCTCGGGTGGGTTTAGATTGAGATCTGAGTCGTCGCCGAATACCAATTTAGGGGGTATTTTTTTCTAAAAATTTTACTTCTGAAACAGTGTTACTGCTGCCAAACAGTGGCGATGTCAAGGGTGCAGTAGGGGATTGCGGGGGGAGGGCAAAAGCCGTCCCCCAATTTTAGTGGCGATTTTGTGAGTGCAGATTAGTACATTAGATTAACGACATTCATATACTCTACGCGCATTTTGATGAGGTTTTCAGGCCCCAAAACGGTTTTGCTTGCAACCAGGGTTCCGCCTTCGATTCCGTTGGGGAAGCTAATACCCCGTTTACACGAACGAGCAATCATTGAGCAGACATCGAGCAAACATTGAGCAAATATGAAGCATGCATAAAGCATAGCAAACATTGAGCAGATATCGAGCAAACGTCGAGCAGACATCCAGCAAGCGTCGAGAAAACATCGAGCAGACATCGAGCAAACGTTGAGCAAACATCGAGCTGGCTTGTCCTGCTAACATATAGCCAGCTCGTCGAGCCAGCTCGTCGAGCCAGCTCGTCAAGCCAGCTTTATCATGTAAACGGGGTATAAGACATCCTAGCTAACAAGAAGTGACTCGCTGCTCCCATCCCTCGAAAATCGCACTTTCGCACTCAACCTTTGGGTTTCGGGCTGTTTATCCAACTTTTATTTCTGGCCACACATAGGCCTATGCTATGGTGGGTGTAATGGAGACTTAGGGTGACCGTTTGGTTTAGTATAGTGACCAATGAACTGGTTCTGATACGATAGCCAACGACACATGTCAACTCAGTCTTTCATCCCTCCGGAGTCGGTGAATCCAGCACCGGCCTACCTGGCTGAAGTGGAAAGGGGGGGGGGGTTAAGGCGAAGCACGTTCACCTGTGTCGAGTGGCAACTTGCAAATAACGCTGTGTAATCCCACCGATCTCAGATCCCACATAGCAGGTGACGCTCGCTCCGTGTAGCTCTGAGATATATTCCCATGACAAATTCAGTGGCGCAGCCAGGATCTGAATGTAGGAAGGCAACTAAAGTGTAGGGTTTGTGAAGGGTGTTTCGTTCCCACCGGGGAAGGGGTTAGACTACAGCCTTCTCTCCCCCCCCCCAAAAAAAAATGTCGGATTAGGCCCTATTTTGTGTGAAAATTATGTGTCTTGGTGCATTTTGGGCACTATTTTGAGTAACTGAAGAAGCTCCTAAAGGAGGGGCATGTGCCCCCAGTGCCCCTCCCTTCTGTAACTACGCCAGTGTACAAATTATTTTAATATTTTGACCTTTAACCTTTAACTGACCCAGTACGATGACGACGACGATTATGGCAGTCAGGACGACTATGAAGATGACAACGACACACGTCAGTAACATCGTCAAACGACGTCTGCGTGACGTCACGGCCGACGTGTCAAGGTCACCGAGGTCACCGAAGGTCGGAGGGTCGAGGTTATTGCCAGAGCTGCTGAGCGTCGGTACGCTACCTGTCATAGACGGAACAAGCGTAAGAGATGGATTTAAAACACGTACGTTAAAACACTAAATGAATAAATAATAATAAATCTTACCAACAATGTTATTTCCTAGTTCATATAGGCCTACAGTCCTTGGAGACTACACTATTTCGCTAGAGTTATAGGCTTATCCATTGGTTTCTTCTCTTAAAGTTTGCTAACGCTTCTAAGACGTTCTATCTACCTTGATGTTTGTCGGGGTTGCGCACTGGGGCCATGTAGGCCTTGCCTACTGGCCTCAGCGCTGGGCGACTGCTTAGGCGGATTCCGCAAGTAAGGTAAAGAAAGGTAAGTCCTTCTACCGGCGCTTTGATCCCGTGCATACCTAATATCCCGTTTACACGATCGAGCAAACATCGAGCTGACGCGTCCAGCTAACATATAGCCAGCTCGTCGAGCCAGCTTAATCGTGTAAACGAGGTATAAGCCCTCTAGTTGGCAGTTCACGTCCATTTTTATGGTTGTCGTTCGTCCGTCCGTCCGTCTGTCTGTCCGTCACGGATGTATTGTGGCTAAACGGTGCAAGATAGGGCCTAAGTTGCTATTAATCACTAATCGAAAGTCGCATATTGACTTTCAATTATTTGCAATCATTGACCTTTTATGACCTCGATTTGACACCATTAAAAAGCTCGTCACTAGTACTTGTTGTGATAACAGTATGTCTGTGTATATCTGCAACTGTTTTCACGCTAAACGAACCAATATCAGTAAAATAACCACATTTTAGATGGGTACCCCTTTTTGACGCTCGCGTGCGCAGGCATTCTTGAACCTAGGGAGTCGGCACTTGGACTGCTACAATCTGCGTTAACTGCTAAAAATTTCATATGCAGGTTGTCTGGGTCTATTTTCAGACATTTCGTCGCAATTCACTCTTGAAATGTGCACTGCAGCCAAAAATTGCGAAAAATTTACTAAAATTTCTCTTTTGGAGTTTAAGGTCGTTCAATGTCATCGATATTGATGAAGCTTAAAAGCCCGTGGCTAGTGCTTGTTATGATGAACATCATGTCTGTACCTATCTGCAACAGTTTTCACACTATACGAGCCAATAGCGGCAAAATAACGTTTTTAGAGGGGGTACCCCTCTTTGACGCCTCGTTCGAGGAAAACTCTTGCACCCAGGGGCTCGAAATTTTGCCACGAAAAACTAGAGTCTTGGGGCAGCCCACAGTGAAAATTTTGTGATTCTAGCTTGCACAGTTTTGACCCAATACTGCAGTGTGACAGACGGACACCTCGACGATAGTTAAGACGCGTGAAGCATTCTGCTCTCGCACGTAAAAAGCGTGAAACGCGTTTTAGGAAAAATAGAAAAATCAGAAATATTCATAAACGTTTACTGCACAGTGCACAACCATTGATTGAAGTGGAGCGGTTAGCCTATAGCATACTGTTGGCCGCCTGAAAAGCACACCGCCACTTCTTTTATCAGATATTTATAAACTAAAATACTGTTAATAATAGTAGGCATGAAATCAACACTCCGATTGTTCAGTACCGGCACTCAGTTTTTAGCCGACTGTACTTTAGTAACGGTCGAGCTATTGGCATGGTTGTCGTCCGTCCGTCCGTATGTCAGTCTGTCCGTCCGTAACGGATGTACCGTGGCTAATGGGTGAGTCGTAGAAGAAAACTTTTTACACGAATAATTAGCCATGTCTGTGAAACTTGGGCACGCAAAATGTCAGCGATCTACTCCAAGGGTAGCATTTTCAAATTTGGGGTTGAATGAAGGTGAGTAGGACAAATGTGCGTTTTTTAACGGAAACTGGCCATATCTCGAAAACGGTGAGAGATACGGCCAAGGTTATACTATTAATCATTAATAGGAAGTGGCATACGCTCTGTCAAATTAGGTGGAAATCACTGACCTTGTATGACCTTGAAGGTCACTGACAACCAGTACGGGCGGCTATCCTAGCGACAGCTGGGCTTCTTGTTTTTCACTGCAAGCCCAGAGGTCTACAACTAAGTTACCTACCTGTGATATCGTTCACATCAGACATGGACGTGTCGGCCTTGTTTCGTCGCGATCGCTTTTGTCGATACTTCTTGCCCAGCGTCGTGCCCAGCTCTAAATACTCGCTCGGTGACAACGTTCCCGCCATCACTGAAGGCACTTCCGGTATTGTCGACAAACTTATTACGTCATCATCGTCGTCATCGTCGTCGTCGTCATCATCGTCATCGTGTTCATGGTCTTCCACGTTGACCGGACGCTGCGGTGGTGAGGTTAGCACGTAAGGAATCGGGCTCTGGTATTGCCGATACAACGGGTACCCGTTATCGTACTTGTTGTGATCTTTGAAGATATCCTCGCGAGAACTCCGCGGTGATAAGCTCACCCTCTGAACACGCGAAAAAAATGCAACAAAACACCACTTGAGTTTATCGCCACTCCACCACTTAGATCTGTTCATCAGCATCATCATTTTATTCAACAAAATATACATATTCATAAAGACACAGTAATCTCCCAATTCTCCTGTAAATTTTGGCGCTCTATTAATCGTTACTTATTTACTTACTAATTTCTTACTGTTGTCAAGACATGCAAGGTTCAAATAGCGATGAAGTATAGCATTAGCAGATAGCCTACTACGACTTTTGCATTTTACAAGGTAGTGTAGCAACAGTATTAAGGTGAGGTGGGCAAAACTGTAGTCGTTTAATCTTACGTCGAGTTTCTCCGTGATGTCGCATGCCAAAAATTATTAAATTCGGCCAATGTTTCACGTAGTTGTTCAAATAAGTGACTGAATTTTTCGAGACACGGTGTAGGCCTACATGCAGTAAACACTGCGGTGCACTGCTTTCTTCGTTTTCTCACGGCAGCAGACTTTCACTGAAGACCACGAAGATTTATGAAGAATAATACACTTGCAAAATACGCAAAATTATCTTAGCATTAAGCAGTAAATTAATTATTGCGTTGCAAGTTAAGCCTTTGTTTCATATGAGTGAGTTTCATCGGCACATCAGCATATTTTTGGCTACGACAGGTCATTTTGTTCAATCATGATCCTAACATAATAGGACACCCGACTGATGATATAAATAAAACTAACTAGAGTGTATACGTAAATCGAAGACTTCCGTGTCATTTCAGGCACAATTTCACTCAGAAGATAGAAAAAGTGGCGAAAACGTAGCAAACCTGTAGCACTCCTTGACGATTCATATCTTCGCCGGATCTCACATCACGTCACAATAATAACAATCAACGCCTATCCAGACAGTCCATGTAACACAGCTATAAGAAATATCTAAAAGCATAGCACCCAGCACGCCTGTCTATATTATAATGCCTGCTACAGAGGTCATATATAACGGCCGCGTGATCTATACATGAGTCAACGCACACCTACATCGTATGTACGGTCGTATCATTGAATTTCTATAGTCGCAACGGTGCCCGCCGCTGTCATCCAAGCATATCGCCCTCTACATACAAGCGACCATACAAATGTAGCGCTATACAGACGTGAACTAAATATACATTACTTCAATTTGATGAGGGCATGTTCCTACTAGAATTATTGGGGGCATCAGTCTATCTGCTTTTAAATCACTGAAACGAATAACCCCGTCCGTTCTTCCCTCTCCCCTCACTTCTGTTATGCACCATTCCTTCTTTTCTCGCCAATCCGGTGTCTTTTGTTCCGGAGCGCTGAAAATTCGTTCAGTTGGGTGTGCATGGGACGTTTGTGGTCTTAGAAAACGCATTCGGTAGTATATAGCAAACTTGAGAGAAAATTGATAGGCCTACAACTTATATGCGAAATATATTACTAATTTCTCATCGAATTTAACAGCTGGAAAATGTTCTCTTATTTTTGCTGCAAGGTTTCTACAAACCGTGTGAAGCTTGCTGTAGGCCTACAATTTGTTGCTCAAACATAAACAAATCGGTGTAAGTGGGGATTGGGCTTTATACAGCGCCGGCGCGGCGCCAACAGCGACAGAAGGATTGTTACCGTAAGTTACGTACGGTAGACTGCTTGTGCTGTACTCGTCTGCACAGATCGTCAGCGCACGCCGCGCCTATAATACCCTGTTTACACGATGAAGCAAACGTGAAGCAAACATGAAGCAAACTTAGAGCACACGTCGTGCACGTGTATTTTGAATACGTTTGCTCCATTTTTGCTTCATAGTGTAAACGAGATATAAGGCTCTAAATCCACTCCGCCGACTTATTGCGGACTTGCTGGACAACAAGTCGGACGTAAACAAACTGTAGGCCTACAACATTTCGACATATCGATAGATCGTGCAACATTTCGTGCAACAAAAAGTGGATTGCAAAAAGGTGCAAGTGGAGTTCGGGTTTGATTCACACATACCCTGCTGATCAGACTGATCCATACGTAACAGTACAAAAGCAATGAAAGAAATCTATTCCGTACACGACTACACGACAACCTAGCCTGGCCATCTTTTCGTGTGTAGGCGAAAGGAGTGGGCTTTCTATCAAAAAAACGAACACACCCCAATGCAATGGGTCTGGCGTGTGATTAAGGAAACGAAGGTCAGCGCCACCCGATGCCATAGGGTTAACTGTGACTTGACTAGAACTTAAGGAATAGGAAGTGTAGCCCCAGCCTAGGCCTATAAGCGACTGTACTTAACTAACTAGAAGTTCCGTCCTGTTCGTTGGTTATAAACAGGGCTTTAAGAGCGACATATAGGCAATTGCGTGTGGTCAAACTAGGTCAAGCTTTGCGTGCGTGTGGTCACGCGACATAGGTGATAGGCCTATAGCCCATGCCCTAGACTTACAAGTATATTTTAGTCTCAATGTGTTCTCAAGCGTGTCATTGTTCTGTAGCCCACTGCTCTATCTGGCAGCTTGCTTTCATTTTGGGCCGACCGTACCAACGGTAGCGCCTGTGGGACATGTAGTCGTCTGTACTCTGTAACGCATGTATTGTAGGCATACTGTGGCTAAACGGTACGTCGTAGGTGGTAGGCAATGATACTGTTGCATAAGGCAATGACGAGCTCCTATAGGCCTAAACTGCCAATAGCAACCATGTCTTTATCTGCAGCAGTTTGGCCGCAATTTTCAATGCAAACTTGTTGCTCTTAGCTATCAGCCACGTGCGCCACATTACCCTATCGTATACTAGCGTTGATTGTAGCGTTCGATATAGCAGCGTCATCATAGCGTGCATAGTACGGCTGTCACTCTGGGAAATCGTTTTTTCTTCGCGACCGAATGCTGACATTCAGTCATACACCTGTAGGTGTTACGGTCGGCCTTCCCTAGCGAGAGCTGAGCTTCTTGTTATCTTTCCACACACCTATTTGAATGGTCTCCAGCCGCCCTCACCACCCGCCAGAATTCATTAGACAATATCGAAACAATTTCAATGACATTCTAATGAACAAGTGCTCTCCTATCACAAATATAATTTGTTCGTTGTTCCCCACATGACTACAATGTCGCACGCAATATTTAACTGCTCTATCGTTTGTTGCGTTCCTGTATTTATGTTTTCTAATTCTTTTAACCTATTGCTTCACATTCTTTATTATTTTAAAGCCTAATACGTTTTACTGTAGTCTGTAAGTACGTACATTTGGCAAATTCCAACAGCAACATGCAGATCTAGTTTTAAGGTAAAATTTTGCACAACTTGTTTAGGAAAACCGCCACTATCACGAAAAGAAAACTTGCAGTCCATGCTGCAGATCGCCAAAGTTTGAGTACTGCTCCTGTTGCCCACTATGTGAGGAGCTATACGTCCCAGTCCCCACCATAGCATTGCAGACATCCTGTCTCCAACATGCTACGAGAAAAATATAGACAAGAACACGCGAACAACGCTATTACTACTTAGAACAATCACAATAGCACTTCAATCATTCACCAAAAAACAACAAAATAAGCAAAAACAGTAGCACATTTAAGGGAAAATGCACACGCCCAGGAAAATAGAGTCAGTGCCGGCGCCAGAGAGTTGGAGGCCCCACAAATCCAAGTGCGAGGCCCCTATAACAGGGGTCTGTGGCGAAGCCCTTACTGGGGTCGGGAGGCAGAGCCCCTGGTTAGGAGGTCAGAGGGGCAAAGTCCCCTAAAACTGAAACACTTTTGTTTTTTTGGACGTTTAGTGAAAGCTGCAAATTTGCCAACTTTTGAAAAAAATTGAAACGCAAAAAATCAGATACAATTTGTGTTGTCTTTTCAAAAAATGAAGTTTAATAGGCCGCAATACGTGACAGAAAAAGTAATAGACTTGTCCATTTTAGGTAAATTTTTTCCACACGTTTACTTATTTTATATTTTGAATATATTTTGAAAAACTAAAAAATATTCGTCATACATAACATGAGGACCCTGAGCATGTGTGAGGCCCCTCTGGCCGAGGATAAGGGGGACCCTTCCGCCAGCTCTGCCCAGGGTAGCCTACTGTAAACATCTCTAAAGCTGCCACTGTGAATATAAGTAACAAAGCCAGCAAGCAACAAACGTCAGCCTAAGTCCAACAACACTCAACGATATTCTAACACAACCACAGTCGTCACAATTCCAGCCATGTCCACCGATCAGGCAACGCTATTCTGGAAATGGGACTATTCAGTTTTAATGCAAGAAAAATTAAAAGAGTCACAAAGGGATAATGATCACATTTTATCGAGAGAGCTGGGCATGGTCCAAGGCAGAAGCAAACAGATTTTGGTGGCAATGCACAGATTTTTTTGTGGGTTTGGCATCATCAAAAATCCCAGAAATGTTTAGACCCTTGACAGCGTACCTCAAAAAATAATAGACGGAGTTGAATAAAATTTTACGGAGGGGTGGAGACTGACCCAAGGATCAACCAGTCAGATTCTGGCGGCGATCCGATTAAAAATTTGGATCCACAGTTCCGAATACAGGAAATCTTTGGCTATCTGAATTCAGCATTTTTACCAGAAAGATACAAGTATAGCAATCACATCAAGTCCATTTTATACTATTCCCTAGGTGGCAGCACCATTCTTGGCCAAAAGTTGAGATCTTTGGTGGTTCTAGTTACCACCACCAGCATCATCCAACAACACTTGATGGTATTTTAACAAAACCACAGACATAGTTCCAGCTATCTCCACCAAGCAGCTTACATCACTGAGGCAATGGGACGATCTGGCAGCATCGTGGATTAAAAAAAGCAGGTGGGATAAAAAGTTGCAAGTTTCCGACTGATTGTGGCTGCTCAGAACTTAAATTTTGCCCCTATATTTTTTTCAAAAATAAGGTTTTTACTTTTCAGTAACAAATTTTGCATTTGTGGATGAAAAAATTTACTGACAATTTTCCAGCAGCCCAAAATTTAGGGATTGCCCCCTTTCTGCCCTGCCCTGTTGGCTTCTAGTTACAACCAACATTACTACCAACATCATCATCATCATCATCACTGTCGTCGTCGTTGTTGTTAGATCTGTTGTTATTATTGGTTGACGCTGCTGGTAATGATGATGCAGTAGTTGTTGTAGTAGTAGCTGTAGCAGTATTTGTAGTTGTGTCTTTCTGTCTCTCGACGGCTCGTCTTGCCGGGTTATAAATAGCTCTCTCCGGTCGATCCTGTACACAGATTCGCAGTAAAGCTAAATTTGGTTAAAGTTCGTGCATAGCTCTTTATTAGAAAGCCACCACAAAGCTACGGAGCATCACCTGTCATATGAGATCACACAGTGCTACTTGCCACCTGATAGGTGAATGGACCCTGCCTTAACACCAGCGATATGGACCGGTACTCAATTTACCTACCCCGTAGGAGTAAAAGACTGAGTTAACGTTGGTGATGGTCATATACCGAGACGATTTACCGGTGAACAGAGAGTCACCCATCCAAGTAATAACTACTTGACAGCGACCTGACCGAGAGTCAAACCCACGATCTCTCTATCACAAGTCCGACACCATACCACTACAACCACTATACCACTACGTCAGTCTGGCATAGACTTTGTCGGGAAGTTGTCCCGGACTTTGTCACAAAGTCGGCGTAATGGAATTTGGGCTGTAACAAACCTTGTATCTAAGACGTTGTCTGCTTGATGCTGAGGATACGTTCTTATCAGGTTTATCAGCCGACGCTGATGATCCACTCTTAGTATCATCCACGGCTACATCATCCCCCTGCTGTCCACGGGATGACACCTGCCCCTCCCTATCATCAGACCTCCCACCCTGCTTACTGCCTGGCTGGTCCCTGCTCGTTCCTGGCTGCTGGTCTTTGGATGACTTCCTACCCGCTGGTCTTGCAAGTAGTTCCTCGTCGTCGTGCACTGTATCACTACGCCTACGGTCACGTGCCCCAGTCCCTCTATCTTTGCCCGGTCTCTGCTGGTCTTTCGGCGGTTCACGACGCTCGCTGCGATATCCACCGCTGCTGCGATATTCTTTGCCACTTGCTGCGTGGTCTTTTGTATCTTTTGTCTCCCTCTGCATCTCCCTGTGCTCTTTTGTATCTCTCCTCGTCTGCGTGTATTCTTTAGTATCTCTCTGTGTACGATCCTTCATATCTCTCCCACTTGGTGGGTGGTCTCTGGCCAATCTCTGGGATCTATCCCCCCGCCTGCTGTCTCCCTCCTCCCTCCGCCTGTCCCTATCTTGTCTCTCATTGGTGGAATGTTTTGCGGGCCGACTGTCGTCTGGCTCCCTATTGGTTGAGCGATGCTGACCAGGTCTTGGTTGGGCAGAAGAAGCTCCGCCCCTTTCACCAGATTCGATGGATTCAGATAAACTGGTCTCAGCCTGCAATAATAAACACAATAACCAAATAATGTGACACCGTGTGCTTCTAATTGATGTCAGGCACCTGGACTGAGTGACTGATCGAAATACAGTTTTCCGTTTTTGAGTTTAAATACGCAGAGAGAATCTGAATATTTTCATTACCCAGCTGCTCAAAAGTGCCACTATGGTTGAAAATTAGGTGCAATATACAACCCACATCACTAATACGACATAAATTTACAGTCAAACTGCAATATGTTAACTCCGTATGGCGTTGTGGCACAGCTGGGAAGACATTCGCCCTCTAAATTTTAACATGTTAGAAAAATTTGCTTTCGTCTGAAAATTTTCTTCAAAAACTACACAATTTAGGTCTGAAAATCAACCACTGGAAATCCGTTCATAACCGTATAAATTTATCTTGCGTACAAAGGGACAGCCCCAGTGGCGTCGTGGTGGCCGAGAGAAGGCAATCCTTACATTTTGGGCTGTTGGAAAACTGACAAAAAATCCTTTTGTCTGAAAAAGAGCAAAGCTGAAATTTTGAGCACCCGTAATCTCCTCCATTAGATATTTGTAGCTATCTGCTATCTGTCAGAAAATTGCACCTTCATGCTCCACCCAACTTTTGTGGCCAACGATGTCGCTGTTGCATTGCCACAAGTTATTCAATCGACATTAAAATTAGTCGTACGCATAAGCAGTGCAGTATACTCTGAACCTCATCTGAAAGTGGCATTGCCATTGCCATACCTTGCTCGAGGTGTTGGCAGGTCTGCCCGAATGACTGTCTGACTGTCTGTCTTGGTATCTATCCGACTGTCTGTCTTGCTGTCTGTCCCGTCTGGCTGTGCCTCCGGTGGAGGGTGATTTTCTGCTGTCATCGAGACCCACTCCTCGAGATGACTTCTCCCGATGTTCCCTTTCACGGTCGGGGTTCTTCAACAGCTGACCATAGACACACGAACATATAAAAGATATACACACATGTAGACAAAAACACAGACAGTGATATAGAGAGATGATTTCACCGAACATTCCCTTTCACTGGCGGGTTTATTCTTCTTAAGCATGTGCAGTTTCCAAAAAATGGCTACGGTTCGTTTATCGATTCGGCTTTGAAAAAAATGCAGTTTTCGGTTTTGTTTTTTCTAAAAACCACGATTTTCTATTCAGTTTTCAGTTTTTACCATCAGATGTTTAGTGTGTTGTGTACAAGACTGCCAAACAGCAGATTTTGAATTTGCGCTGCTACTGCCGTCTGTGGTAACCATCTTTTACTCCGCATATGAGGTCAAAAATAACACAGACTACTTCGTGTGCTGACTGCTGTAATGGTCCAACTAATCAATGGCGAAATGTTTCAGAACTAAGCCTAGAAAAAACTAGTTTAACTAATGTAAAAATTGTTTAAAAAAACGTCAAAAAACTGGCAGTTTGGGTTCTTGAAAACCCTATCAAAATGTATTGTTGGTTCGGTTCAATTTCGTTATTAAAAACCAAACTCCAAAATTTTCAATGAATTCTGCACATCGCTAATTCTTCTTCAGCAACTGACAACCATACTCACATACAGACACAGACTGAGACAGAGACACTGGGACAACCACTTGACTGTGACACAACTGAGAGTTGAACCAACAACCTCTCAATCATAAGTCTGATACCATTACACCACCAAGCCAACGTCTTAGCAATAGCAGTAGTAGTAGTTGTTGTTGTTGTAGTAGTCACCTTGACGGGTGGCTGATGTTCATCTTCAATGTTCTTCTTAGCTGCTGCTAAGTCTTTCTCGCGCTGTAGTTTCTGCAGTTGTTCTTTCTCTCTCTGCGCTCGAGACTCACGTTCTCGTTCTCGACGTTTCTGTTCGTCCAGCAGACGTCTTCGTTCCACCTCCTTACGCTTGCGATCCTCACGAGCTTGCTGCAATAGCATACCACGTGATTTGTAATCTCGGAACAAATCAATAACAAGACCCCAGCTGTTGCTAAGGGCAGCCGACCATTCTGTCTGCACCCAAAGGCCAGCAAATGAGAGAACATAATTTCTTATTCATTTACATCACTTTGGATATAATGTAAACTTTCAGCAATGCCCCCAAATATATGCACTGCTAATCTGCAGCAAAACCACTGCAGATAGCGACATGGTTAGTACTGACAGCCTATAGAGTGAGTGAGCAAGATGAGTGAGTGAGTGAGTAGGGCTTAACATCGCACCCAACACAGTATATAGGTCATTTCGAAAATGGCCTTTCCATGCAAAATGCACACAAACACATAATAATGGAACAGTACGTTTAACCTATACAGAAACACAAAACACAAAATACAAAAAAGCTAAACCTAAAATTGTAAAAACTCCATTATACACGTGCATATGTAATTAACATAATAGTAGTTCTAATAATCTTCTCTGCTATCCTCCAGACAGTCACCACTCATCAATCTCATAATGCTCTCTACTGGAGGACAGAGAATAGATGGCCTATAAAAACTAACCAAGGCCCTAACCAATGATACCATCGCCAGCTACATACAATACACTGTTTAGCTACAATGCACAACGTTACAGGTGACAGACAAACAGATGAAACAAACAACAGATCATATGAGCAACCATTAGTACAATCAGGTAAACATGTTGGCGGTGTTTGCAAACTAACTAACTAACTAACTAATATAAAAAGAGTGACTGAGTAAGTAGGGTTTAATGTCCCACCCGACACAGTATAGGTCATTTTGGGGACGGCCTTTGCAGGCAAATGCACACAACATAATAATGGAACAGAAAGTTTAACCTTTACAGAAAAAAACCTAATATGGAACACAAAGCACAGAAACGACCTAAACCTAAAATTGTAAGAACTTATTATTGCGCGTATTAAACTGTAATGGCAGTTCTAATAATCTTCCCTGTTATCCTCCAGACAAGATTATTAGAAATGCCACATGATATAAAGAGATATGATTACATAAATAGTCACTTGCTAAATCACACAGAAAACAGAAAATAGAACATACCCAAACACACAACAATAGAGGCAAAAACAGCGCTCAATTGTAATACTCACAACGATAGCAAGTTTCTTTTCCTCGCGACGTCGTATCATAAACTCAATCAATGGAGTCGACACCACCGTGTTCTCTGCAGTGAATATTTAACACACACACATTCCACTGAATATTTAACAAGACACAAATCACCTGCCTATGAATACATAAACTAGTTACTCTACTTTGTCTTGCACCCATTCTGAGATATGTCTGATTTTCTGCTAGAAATGGCCACCATCCTGCCCTTATATTAGTGCAAAAATTTGAGAATATTCCCGCAACAATATCCGAAACCCAGACTATGTGATGAATGTTGGGAGTTGAAGAAGTAAAGACCATTAAGCTAATTATTCACATACTTTTTTACAAGCCAACAATATGGCAACATTAGATATTAAGTGACAAACAGCCAGATAGATTAGATGTGACAAGTACAGAAACTTTTATACAAACAAATGACTAACTTTGTATCAATAAATAATGCTTATACACTAAAAATAATTTAATGATATATTGCTTTTTATTCCTGGTTTTACTGCCTTTTTTTCTGTATCGCTGTCTAGTCCTACCAGTGCACAAACAATACTGCTGTAGCACTGTTCACCTTTCATCATTCGCCATTTTTGCAAGACAACACATGACATGCACACTGATTACAAATCTCATACATGCAACTCTTCTCATCTGCATTACATGTAATTGCTTCACACAAATGTTCAATGCTAACACGCTGCAACAGTTTCAGATCA
>Ga0056128_1001724_pt1 | contig 25058 bp, 6 predicted proteins | sample WorMetLIZISLAND2_FD_71113 | JGI IMG/M metagenome (GOLD analysis project Ga0056128, IMG submission 71113) | Marine gutless worms symbiont microbial communities from Max Planck institute for Marine Microbiology, Germany - Olavius geniculatus... ... | reverse complement strand
CATAGAGGGGGAGACTTTATCATAGGGGGGAGACATCTGCATGGCGGGGGAGACTTTGTAATGCCGGGAAAGTCTCCGGCCGGAGACTCTGTCATACGGGAGACTCTGTAATGTGACACCGGCAGGCGGCACTGGAAGCCTTGTGCTATGATGTCGTCTGTCTGTCCGTCGTTGTATCTGTGCGAGCGTCTGTTCGGCCGTATTCCGTAATGCTGTTTCCGCGATATGTTGATGGTCTGCTTTGGTGAATTTTCGCGAAACGTTTGTTGATAATGCGTTTTGATAGAAAGATAAACTGACTAACTTTTGGGGTAAAAATAAAAGGTCAAATAAAATTTTTATGTCATGACTAAATATGCTAAAAACGGACGGAGACATTTGCGGGGATGAACGTGAAACGCGCCGTTTTCTCGGTTTTCATGCTGTTACCGATCAATAATTATTCGTGCATTTTATTTCTTATTGTTAACTGATTTGGTCTCTATATATTCACGCCTTGCGTTTCTCTTGAAACTTTGCCCGGTGTTATAAGGTGTTTACACGATCCAGCAAACGTCCAGCAAACTTCCAGCAAATGTATTCAAAATACACGTGCTAATGCTGGACGTTTGCTGGATCGTGTAAACACCCCATTACAAGCTAAGTTTTCTCGTAATATTGATATTCGCGCTACAAGTCTTATACGATGTAAGAGACTGTACTAATTTCAGATTTTTTTGCTTTTAGTATTTACAATGTACAGGGTGCACGGTAAAACCGGACTTTTTAAAAACCTGTACTAGTAGCTTTCTTATTTGTTGCAGTAGAATGAAATAAATGTATAGAGTGAAACATCTTTATATATTGAAAATAGATGCATTCAGGCCTAAACTTATCGATATCATTGAAACAATGCAGTGAATCAAACAGTGTCACCGCTGACGTCTGCAGTCATGTTTACAGTATGACACTACGTCTATTTTGCCCATTATTTGTATTGTTTAGTATTTGAAAATTACTATTTGCAATATTGAGACCAGGTCAATATCTTCTTATTCTCTGTTTAACACTGTGTTATATGTTTTATTTTTATTGCAACAACTGAGAAAGTTATAGCTCTTCAAAGACAATGTGCTTTTTATTGGTCCACGCTGTACATTGGCAATCCGAGTGAGACTTAAAACGCAGGCAGCATCGTTCGTACGTCAGCGTGTAAAATACGCGTATTTATTGTACATTACTATGCGAGAAAATGCCATTTAATTTATCAAAGTCGATGGTTTTCGTGCTGAGTTTCGTAATATTTTAGTTATAATATTTGATGATGTATTTTATGTATATTTTTTGTATATTGATCGCACATTTTACGTGTAGTGTAAACTTAGTTGTATTATCGGAATCATTTTGTTATGTTTTTCACTTGATTATAATACTGTACAACTGCATCATTGACCACGTGGAAATTGTAATTCGCATATCCATTTCGATTTTACGTACTTTACCTGTGAATGCTAATTGTAATTACGCATAGCCTACTGCTGGTTAGGCCTACTGTAACAGAATTTACCGAAACAGCATAAACCGCTATTTGATACTTTTTACAGGAATGCATCTGTGACGCGGATTACTTGAACAATGATCAACCCACCACTTGATAGCAAACTAGCACTATAGCCTACAACACGCATGCGAGTTTTAGACCTGCATGTTAACTGGCTTTAAAAATCGCACATGATATCCGAAAACTGCCCCAAAACTGTCCAAAACTGCCCAATCATTTAGGAGCGGCGGCGGACGGGGAGTTTCCAGGGATCCGGACCCCCAGCCTCCAACAGGACAACCCGTGAGATTCGCGCAAATGCGAGTTTTTTGGATGGATGAAGAGGCGGGGGTATAGCAGCGGCAAATGGACAACCACTCGACCTGGAGCTTTTTCTTTGAAAAACTGGCGCCGCCCTGCAATCATTGTGTGGCGTAAGTAGGCCTACCCGCTAATACGACTGGTCAGCCTATGTTAAGTAAGCACGTACGTACACTGGTGTAGGCCTAATCGAGGAATGAGGTAGTCTACAATGCTGTCCAACTTTGACACGTCAGGTCTAGTATTCGCAGCAGTGGTGCCAAGTCGCGGAGCCGTACACGTTAGTTCGCTGTCATTCGCCAGGCGTCGCTGTAACGCAGCAGCTGAAGCACTGATCAAAAATTCATCGGCGTCACACGCGCGTGCCACATCGAATGTGACCGTCGTTAAGCGATCAGATTTGTCTCCAAACTACTACTGCCACACATCAGAGACGTTTGGTCGCGGGGGAGTCTGGCGATTCGTTACGATCACAGGCCTACGTTACGTTATAGCCCACGAATGAATAATTTAGCGTTCGCTCAAACAGTGACGCTTAGCTGCAGTAGCTTAGAAATTATATTGTATATGTTCCTCTAAATACCATTCGGTCATTCATCTTTCTCTTGTTTATTATGCGGCCGTCCTAACAAGCCGCACCGGGTCTTGTAAGTTAGGCTACTTCTGTCTGTCTGTCTGTCCCGTACGCACTTCTAACTCCAGAACAAAATAGAACAAAAAGATCGAAACTGGCATGAGCGTTTCCCATGGTCGGAATGTCGATCTTCATGTCAGAAATCAAGGATCAAAATCCCCGGACGTCAAAAACGTAAACTGATGCATACCTCGCGCAAACACGTAGAATAGGCCAATGGCTTCAACCGTAACCTAATTTACCGTAGGCTAAAACCCTAGAACGCTAGGGGTAAAAGTAGAGTTTTAGTTAAAACTCAAAATAAGTAGGCCTAAATTTTAATTATGCATTGCTAATAGTGATTGCAATCCCGGGATTGTATCAGTCCCGGGATTCGGGATTGAAAAATTTGTAATCCCGGAATCCCGTTTCGGGATTAGTCTTACAGATTGGTCGTTAGGCTATTTTGGTATCCTCAATTGACTTATTTTATGCACACAGCCCCTACGAAAGGTATATCCGAACTGTATAGAAAGTGAGTGACTGTCAAAATACAAATTTCCGGCGACAACACGAAGTAACTGTAGCGCTCATAAAATAACTTATTTACCAGACGGCTGGATTTTTTTCTGTCATTTAATACGCGAAAAATTACAATTTTAGCTAATTTTGTAATCCCGAAATTTCGAGATTGAGACGCGCTGCCAATCCGCGGAATCCCGAAATTCGGGATCTCGGGATTGCGATCTCTAATTGCTAGGTAGACGGCCAAACTTCACGTCGGCACTGGCAACAACATCTGTGCTTTTTGTTAAGCATAGCTGCGGCATAATCATTATCTTTCAGCAGAACGCTGAGCACAAGTAGCCTAACACTGTTGAGCTATTGTGGAAAAATTCAAAACGGTTGCTATGCGCGCGTGTGGTCGCAGTGACGTCACACACGACGCCGAGTCGTTTCTAATCAGGTTTCGTCTAATTGACGGTGACAGCTGGCGTAGCCCGAGGCCATTTGGGCACCTTCTGACAGCAGCGGCGTAACGTAATTGACCGCTGGCTATCATAATAATGTGTCTCATCATCAGTCGGGATCTCAGCCGATACTTTGTCTGTCAATCATACATCTCGCATAAACCGTGTACTCGTTTCATCCAAAATTTCTTAAAAACTACACAATGCTGGAATTACTATTGATCTCGCTAGTCTATTGGCTCCTGATTTTCATTAAAAAAAATAATAATTAGGCGTAAGGCTTACAGCAACAGCACATTTTCTGCTCTTACAAAGTGAGACAAAAATGTAAAAAAATTAACAATTTATTTATTATCACTCATCCCATCAATCACATTAGCAGACACGACAAAGCACACAGGCTGTAATAAACGTTTCTTAGTCTGCGGCTAATGATAATAGTGATGAAGATGCTAAAAACAATAAACTGATCAATATAACAATAATATGCTAATATTTTTCTCAAGCTTCCAGCTGCTATTTTTAAACAGAGCAATGTATTGTAAGTCTTGATTCACCTCGGCATAAACACAAAACAACGAGTTTAATTTGTTAGTTTAACCCAGAGCTACGTGACCGATATTTCTCTACAAGCTTAAGAACGATTAGCGTTATGACAAATCCGACTCGTTGATATGACGACGCTAGCGCGCGATCTTGTGTCAGCAGCCGCAGCAGCAATAGCAGTAGCTGTCAACGCATCAGATTTTATTAACCACGCCTGCCTTCACTTTAAGACGTTGACGCGGCCGATTTTCTGCGTGCAGTCCGTCCGGCAGTCGGCATAGTCGACTTCTGTCGCAAACACTGTTCCTTAAACTGTTTCGCAAATGCTTAATCGATGTTGGCCTTTCGCTACTATAAAAAAACGACGACCTCGGAATCATGCTTTAGTCTGTCGCCGTGAAGCGAAGTACATGTTCGCATAATGCTAAAATCGCTTCGTTTGGGCTATCTGCCTGTCTGTCTGACTGTCCGACGTCCGTATTCGTCACTGTTTCTATGTGTAAACGGCTAAGCAAACTTTTCGCTACACCAAAAGCCTTCCCAAAATTTCGACAGGGCGCGTTAACCCCCGCAGTGAGAACGCATTTTTAACCATCGCAATTCTGTCCATCTGTCCGTCCGTCCGTTTGTCTGTCTGTCTGTTACACTGGTGGAGCAGTCAAAAACACTGCAAGCTAAGATTACCAAATCTACACATTCGGCTGCCTGATAGACTCTAGTTTCAGGATCAGTAAAGCTTTTTTATAAATTCGAAAGGGGTCACCCCGATCGAAAGCGCTAAATGAGAAAGAGGCAGAAAAAATGCTATTTTTAGCCAATACTAAAATTCATGCACTGGATATGGCGCTAGGCGTCATCCGCCGTCGAGTCTAAACGAAACACCATTATGAGCTTATAAGATTTCGTTCGCACCGGGCCTTCACACATGCAACGTTGTCGTGGGTTCCCCTCTGCGTTAGCTGGGCTTTTCTTGTATACATGTGGGATGTAAAAATCTTGATTTTTGTCTAATATATGGTTATGTCGTAAGCTTAATAAACATTGTTTTGTTAATTTATTTAGCGTCCTGTGTACATTAAGCATTAACTACACTCCGTGCATTAGCAGTTATTGCACAGGGTTTATATAGAAGCAATAAAAGTCATCGTAAAATAAACCGAAATCATTAATAAAAGACTAAACACAAGTAAACATAAAAGAAAAATACAATAAATAGGTAAGCGAGTGAAAAAAACGCGCACAGTAACGAATGCGCTGTAAGCGAACTGAAACGCGATCTGCGATGGATTTCTGCACCAAGTTATCAGCGGTTATGACGACGTTTGATTCGAGTCGAGTCGGTTGACGACACTGGCGACAAATAGAATAAAACAGCGCATCACTGACCACCGTCAGTTATTATATATAGTCCGAGCTGCAGCAGCAGTAGCAGCAGCAGTAAGTTGGATCAATCACCAGTTCGTGATGATAGGAGCTCTCATCGGTCAGCTTCCTATATCATCAGCTGCCGCAGCCACTGTCCCTGCATATCTCCATCTTTTGCACGCGCGCCCAGAATATATTCGGTAAACTGTCTGCACCACGCAGCACTGGCAGCGCATCAATGTCAAAGCTGGGCGAATCTGTTAGTTTGTTAAACGTCTAATACAACCGCATTAAATGCTGCTAAACGTCATATCGTCAGTACTCAGTAACTTATAACGCTGTCCATACGCAGTCGAGATGCAAGAAAAACAAAATCTTTCAGTAAAAACTGTGTATAATGCCTGGCCATAATAATCGAAAACCGTCGCGAACAGATGCGTTTTTCGTGACCAGCTGGGCGCGCAGAACGGTATGAGTGTCAGTTGTCGGGTTTTTTCTGGTGAATAAAGATTTGCAACAAAAATAATAGTTTTATTTGGCCGGCGACTGTGGATGCGGACATGCGCAGCTACAGAAGCGAGTTATTTCGGACTGTATTCATTTGTGTGGTAGTTGTTTTGCCTTCATCAATCGGGAATTTCGTTAATTTGTTACAGTAGCTGTGCCGGCCACATCTTTGACGTTGTACGCATCATTTCTTCACTTTACGTTTTATCATCATACCAGCAGCCTGTAGTTCTAAGCTCATTAACAATCGATGCAAAATGCTTCCATTTTAGTGGGTGTTATTCGTTTTGATTTTATTTTAAACGTTTCTTTAAACTGACGCATTTCCAGCAGTTCCAGCAGACGTCACACGTATAAATGGGGTCATCTCCAGCCTGGCGCGGATCGCTTTCGACATGTATTCAGCTCCCATGAGACAGATTATCGACAACCGTTTAAGCCGAGCGACGACCGAACAGAACCGGCGGAATGACAGTTCGTGCTGTCCAGCCGCCATCCGGGACGGTCCAGGTCCACTTGGAATGACCGGCGATCCTCGACTTGGCAATTTCATATCCTGGGAAACAGATTTGATCTACGGACTAGTACAGCGTGGGGACTGACATGCACTCTGCCGTATGTCCATTTGTAATCAGTCGATAGCATTTTATATACCTGTTTTCCTTATCTTTAGCAACGATCTGTTTTATTGCTACAGGTTGTTTTTGCATGGTCATCCATATTAATTATTATCATAATTGAAACTGACTCTGCCCATTAACTTTACTGCGTAACAACGTTAAGTTAACGTTAAGTCTTTCTTGAGACACAATAAAAGGCCCAAGCCTGATTTCAGTTATCTTAGCCCTTAGCCAGACACCAGTTTATACTATCAGACCACAGATACGGGGCAAGTGCATAACGCGGTGTGACTGTTTACGTTTCAGCTTTCTCTGATATTCATTGCACCTACCTACGGAAAGATGGCCACGCTGGTTACATACTGAAAGGGTTTACCCGTTTATCGACGGTGACTTTTCCAAATACTAACCGGACCCGGCGTTGATTAAATTTGTTGATGCGACCAACGACGTTACCAACTAAGCCAAAAGGCCACAACTTCAGACTTCTAATCATAAATGTAAAAAACATTTTAATGTTTTTAAAACAAAAGTTTAAAAACATGTTTTTATGTTTTTAAAAAAGTTTTAATGTTTTTTTTCATGTTTTCGTCTTGTTTTTAATGTGGTGTTTTTTTGTTCTTATTATAACATAAACGTAAAAAATTACAAATATGATGCATTTCTGATGGGCAAATTGCATTTAGTCCTGTTTTCGATCTGTACCATAATCACGGTTACATAATAACATTCAGTATATTTCGGTCTTAAGTCTTCACAAATGGTAAATTTTTGTTTTTAACGTGTTATTATGCTAAATATAGTTCAATGTTTTTATGTATGTTTTTTATGTTTTATATACAAAAATGAAAAAGACATGTTTTTATGTTTTTTTTTAATTTTCAAACTGATGTTTTTAACATCTATGGTCCTACTGAAATTGCTGCCAATTGCAGGCAATATAGTAACAAAAATGCCCAAGTTGTTACAACACACGAAAGCTGTAAGTAGTTCCAGGACAGTGCTGCCATGTCTCCTGTGGACCTGTTATTGAGCCAACCAAATGACCACGTGACCGACTGTTACGTCACGTGACTGTAAGTCACATGTCTGTGACGCAATAAATTTCGACACGTCGCCACTTTCACTACCACTACTTTAAATCTGACTCGCGTAAAATGCGAGCAATGATCATTTAGAACGCGCTCAGTGATGCGTATACATTACTCGGCTATAATGTGAAAATCTTGCTAAAGTTATTCCAGTGACCTGTACTGTACATCGTAACTCGTAAGGTCCACTACTTCTATCCATCGCTGACTTCTGCCTTGCGACAGTTATCACGACACTCTTTGTCCAGCGATATATCCAGTCTTCAAAGTACAAAGCATTTAAAAGAACAAAAGTTTGTTGGGAAACGATGCAAAGCTTAAAGATCCATATCTTAAAACCGAGAAAAGGGGTGGAGATTTAAAGACCGCTCAAAGGTTTTCCGTTATTTTTAGCATTATCCTAGACGCTATATTATCGTGGCTTAATTTAGGCTCATCAGTGCTCTCCACTCCAACAAACCCAGCGGCCATCAAATTTCAACAATTAGCATAATTAGCCTGTAGGCCATTCTTGTGATGCAGTCCCTAGATTTGAGAATCCAGTACGGTGGGTGATTAATTGTTGGAGAAATATGTAATGCAAAAGGCTTTTAATGAGAAAAAGAATGCAGCGGACGACATTGACAAAGACGAAGCAAAAGGATAAACCTAAAATCTCAACCTGCAATAACTTCTGACAGAGATTGTCGAAGCGATTTTACGAAATCGGACATGCTCTGACGTCGCAGAAAGGCGTCACGATAACTATTGACTGCGATAGCACTGTGTGAGTGACCGGGTGTCAGTGCAAGCGATCTCATTGGCGTGCGCGTTGAGGCTGCGGTGCACGGAAAGACGACCAATTTGAGCTGTCCGCATCCCATGCAATTGACGCTTGAACGACGACGCAACGTTATGGTAACTAGCTCCGAGCACTGTAACGGGACGCTGTCACAAATTTGTCTGTTGACTGAAGACCTGTTATTGCTATCATTACTCTGTCAAAAACGACGGCTGTTCCCACCCCTCTCTGTCAGCAAGATAACTGAAAAAGCTATAAATGGATTTGGATATAACTTTTAGAGGCGCAAGGCGTAAACCAACTAACAATGGATCGTGGACCAATCCCAGAGTTCCTGGATCTGGATCATGATCAGCTGTAGCCAGTTTTTACACTATTCTTTATTCAGTATTACTTCTACACAGTGAGTCAAAACCACAGCACTGCACTTTTGTCGTTAACTTTGTCAGATATTGACCGATTTTCAAAATTCTTTCACTGTGCAGACTCAGCCAGAAACGCGCAGCAAATCAAACATCAAAGGTCCCAGACACCTAAAACGTGTTGCTACGTTATGGGACCTCTACAAGACGCCATAACGTCACATTACTGAAGCGGTGAGGGTTTCCGCGATGTCACACAATTCCTGGTGGGGTAGTCGGGTGTGGTGTGGTACTGAGGCCGGGGGCATTTGACACCGACTAGCTCTGCAGTGTTATCCCTGAAGGCGTCCGCCGTTCCCTTCCCATGCAAGCTGGTCGTCTCACGGACGCATGACGTCATCAACAGAACGACTAATGGCAGCAGTCGCAGCCGCAACACGCTGACAACTGCAGTTAGCTGCGATCGACCAACACGTCAACTAGCTGCTTCTAACTACGTCAGTTTTCATTCATTCAGTGCTTGCCTGATACGTTCAATCAATCAATCAAAATGCATTTACTGTAACACAAATGAATCAAAGGCTGGCAGGCACGTAATGGCTGTTTACGTTTATTTTAGACAACGTCAAACGGTTTGTTGTTTAAACTAGGCCAATTAACGTTTTAAATGTGCTGAGAAGTTCGGCGGCAGTGAGTTCCAGACTGAAGAAGCACTAACGCTGAAAGCTTTCGCTGACAACGCTATTAGCGCCATCCGAGCTAGTCTCGAAGTATGATGTGGGTGTGTGGTGGTTGACACCAGCTATACGATGTGTCTCAAACAAAACATACCGGACATTTTCGATTTTAACTTAAACAAAAATTATCAGATTCTCATAATTCTTGGTGTAAATATTTCCGACAAAACTTGCCATTAAATGGCCGTTCATTTTTTTATTTCACCCAATGTCTGCTTTTGCATCTACCTGGGGAAATCAGACCAAGCAAAATATGCGTTGAAATGATAAAAAACGCGATAAATTTCGTCTATCCTGATCTGTGGCCCCAAGAGCCAGTTTATTACAAGCTTTGATTGTCGATTGGTGGACGCTATTCATAGTGCCTCTGATGTCTAAAAAGACGGAATGCATAGTGGACAACAGAGGTGGTTGCGCGGAACTTTCTGTATCTGAATTAGTTTAAAATACTTTTACGCTTACTGGACAACCTGATTTTCGGAGAAAAATGCTGTAAATACTAAATGTGTAAGTAACTAAACTGTTTTTGGTGATGTTGTTTTTAGTTGTTTTATTGTTATACATTTGCTTTTCTTTTTTGCCCGCTACCACCTTTGTCGCCGCTATGCATTACGTCCCAACCCAGAAAACAAAGGCACTATGCAAACTGTCCCACTACTTGACTGTCGTGCAGCAGCATGTCTACCATATGACGTTAAAGATTGCTTACAAATTTAAAAAGCGACTGGTGAAGTCTGGGTCAGTCTGAAACATAACATTATCGATACTGCTGTCAATGAATAGAGAAATCGTCTCCATGTTTGTGATTGCACAATTGGCCAACAGTTTGATTAATTTTATTGCAAGCAGCTAAAAAACAAAACAATTAAACAAAGTGTCAAAAATGTAAACAAAATGTGTTTTTGTGTGTTATTTACATTAAGTAATAATACAATTTTAGATAAAAATGCAATATTTTGTTAATTCTGATTTCCCCAAGTAATGCAAAAACATACAATACGTGAGGTAGAAAACTACATAATGATTGAATGGCTAGTTGTCTTAGAAATAATTTTACCAAGAATTATTAAAATCCGATAATCTTTCTTCAAGTTACAATCGTAAAAGTTCGGGATGTTTTTTGAGACACAGTGTAGTGCCGTTACATTTACGTTTTTAAACAGTGGAAAATTAAAAACGTGTAGCTCGAGACTTTTTGTTTCCCAGGTTAATGAGTGTTTTTTTGTGCGATTATTGAAGCTACCGGCCTACTTCTTCTTTTAATTCAGCATTTTTTGGCTCTAACAATCACAACTCTAGATCGTAGCGTGCAGCAAGAAAACATAACTGTTAACTGAACTCAAGAAGACTACCCGACAGCTAACAAGCCCGAAATGCGAAACTATACTTGCACTTTCAAGATTAACACTATATAAAAAATTAACATTCTACAATCATGCAAATTTTATTACCAAAAAATGAAGCTACATCAATGCTGTTCAATACTTACAGGGTGGGCCAAAAAACCGGACCTGTTTGAGCGTTGATAACTCAGCGACGGTTAGTGGTAGAAAGACGTGTAATACGTCAAAAGTTTCAGAATGCTGTAAAGAATAAATGACATATTTGTATAATGAAGCATTTAAATATTCTTTGCCTAATTTGCATAAATATTCGTCACCCCCGAAATTCTGCCAAATTTGACTGTAACATGGATATTTGAGCTTTTATAACTTAGCGATGTTTATTGATGGAAAGGCGCGTAATATGCCAAAAGTTTCAAAATTGTGTACAGAAAAATGCACAACTTGCATGTCTCAGCATTTAAATATTCTTTGCCTGACGTATACAAATCTGCCCACCCCTAAAATCATGCTAAAATGGCAGTAACACATGAATTTAAGTTGTCATTCAGCATACAGTGAAATATCAACAATCATTAACACATACGTTAAGTTTAAATAAAATTCGACATAGGCAGTTGCCCAGCTTTTGCATTTATAACCGTCATCAGTCCTTTTAGGCAGCTGATCGATCGCTGGAGTCAATGTGTTCAGGATCAGCTGAGCCCAGCATTCGATTATCACACGTTTTAGCAGATCAGTTACTAAAATTTTGTAACCATGCTATCTGTTGCAATGCCCTTACGCTGAATAATTCACAGAATTTAAATCTGGACTTTTTGGCAGTGAGTTTTTGAGTTCAATGAACTCGGGCACATGGAAGTGCAAGCAAATGCCTAATTTCAGGGGTTATGAAGATTTATGCAAATTACGCAAAAAATATTTAAATGATTTGCTATTCAAGTTCGACCCTTTTTGGCTACAACATTCTAAAACTTTTGACACATAACACGCCTTTCTACGGGTAACCATCGCTGAGTTATCAACGCTCAAACAGGTCCGGTTTTTTTGGCCCACCCTGTATATGACGATCGTTCGCGAAATGTCTGACAATAATACTCGCGTATAGTTGTCTTCATCGCCACACTTACAGACAAGAGTCACGAAACACCAAAACTGAATAAACAGCCAAAATGCTACGCATACGCATTAATAGCTTTTAATTTTATAGTCGCCGAATGCAGTTAATGCAGTTTTAGCTCTCGGTAACTCCATATGTCTAAGAAATACTGAATTGGCAGAGAAAAAGGAAACAGTGGATGGCGAAAGTAAACTAAAGAAAATTTTATGACCCACTGGCATTTACCAGAAAATGAAATACACGGCGAGTCAAAAGCAAAGCCGTCATACTTTTATCCATATTTTCGGCAAATATTAACCGACTTTACCACGCGCGATAGACAGTATTGTCACCGTAATTTGTCCATCTGTCAGTAACGCTGATATGACGTGGTTTATTTGTTACAATACTTGAGAGGTAATAATTACAGCGCTTGACGCGAATATTTATTTTAAGATAAAAGTTTCTGTTTATGCGGCCCAAACATCGGCGATGTAAGCCTATGAAAACACCCTAAATGTTGGTCAAAATAAAAATTTAAAAACTGGAATATCTTTGAAACGGTGCATTACAAAAATACTAACCAATGTTAAGTTGCATACAGTGTTTTAATTATTAGTAACCAAATCAACGACCCTGGACGACCTTGAACGGCTATTACGCACTCTATTACACAGAACATGCATCGTTCACAGCCTGATGTGGACTATAACAGTTAGTTGTGGACGGGCGACATAGGCTGAGAGAAGACAAGTTTTGACTGCAGCAACGACGAACGCTGTTGTCGTGACGTGTCTGGAAAGTCATCGTCAAGGTCCTTCTCTGACGCCGCGCGGCAACCTTGCTCCAAGCTGTTTTGCGGACCAATGTCAATGGTAGACAAAGTCTTCGACGTCGACAGATCCACAGCGACCTTGCAGTCAAAACTCGCGTCACCAACGTCGTCATCGTTGCGCTGAGCTTCCTCAAAGTTGTCCGAACGACTTGATTCAGTCTGGATGAAACATCCGACGTTATGTGGGACATCCGACTCTACCGACATATCGAGAACTTTGTCGGCAGAGCTCAGGGAGGTCTCGACTGATGGCTCGGACTGCCGCTCGTGGCGCACTGTCGTCTGTCCACCAGGGTGACGTCTGCCGGACGGAGACGACGACGTGGAAGATAGCGAGTCAGACGCCAGCGTCACTCCTCCAGAGACTTCCAGACGTGTTTTCGACGTCACTGTGACGTCATCGCCGGCGGACTTGTTGTCCGAGTCACTGGTGACTCCAGTTCCATACTCCATCTTCTTCCACTTGGTCCGACGGTTCTGAAACCAGATTTTCACCTGCAGCAATCCCACAGCACAACAATACGCGTCAACAAGTCGTCACTGATGGAGCAAAGCCTGATTCAGCTGAATGCATGGACGCGGTGGTATGTATTGTCTGTGTGCTGCACCGCGGCTTCAACCCAACTGCTCGATCGTTGGTGTGGGCAATGGTCGACCGCATAATGTGCCACGGTGCTGCTAATAGTGTAGCGCATTAAAGACATTTAGATGCGCTGTAGAATCATACCTACATTTGATGCATTAGTCAGCTGCTATACGTCGAAAATTCTAATTTGCGCTGCCAAAACGTTTTTCACTTTTATAATGTATTCAAGATACTGTAGTCATCTACAGTTTATTTCACAGTATTCCATATTTTACGTGTACTTGATCGACGGCGCAGCAATAACGCTTGTTGCGTCGAGTCTATAGTGAAACATTTGTGACTGAGAAAAAGTTGATTTCGCGCGCAAAAATTGCATTTATCGTGCACAGACGGAAACAAAGTGCGAGCGGAGTGCGGCCGTGGTTAGTGTTACGATTAACGATGACGCTAACTGGCGCCGATTATTAGCTGTCAATTAGCGGTCATGCAGTCATTCCGTGCATGTCCATTTCACCAGCACGCCACGCACACACGTTACACTGTAGCATAGAAACCACCGATAGATCTTTCACGAATCTGCATCATTCGCAGTGGCAGATCGAGAACAATGAATCACGGGACCCAGTGGCGTTACCAGCACGAAGTAATGGAGCAACTGTGCTCCAAACTTTTAGTAGACTATTTTTTTTCAAAAGGTGCAGATACTAAATTATGGGGGCAAAGTAGGCTTATGCCCCGTTACACAATGCTTCCAGACAGTAAGCGGTTTAAGATTTACTCTATTTCACCGTCCATTTTATGTCTAAAGTCCAGAGCTACTCGATTGATACACTGAACGTCACTGGGGCGTCACTAATAGGGTGTTTACACGATCCAGCAAACGTCCAGCATTAGCACGTGTATTTTGAATACGTTTGCTGGAAGTTTGCTGGACGTTTACAGAATCGTGTAGACACCCCATAACTGGACAGTGAAGGCAGAGGTAAGAGGTTTTGAGGCCAAGTGACGGTGCAAGGTAAAGCGCCTCTACAGATAAGCAACAGTATGTCAGCCTAATATCAAAGCTATGTTACTGATTATTCGCTCAATCACACATTTGGTGATTTCAACTGAATGTCGATACTGTTAGTTATACAGTACCTACGCCGCACGGTATGCCAAGTGAGAACTTTATGGAGTGTCCCCTCCTCCCCGACTAATCAATTCTGAATCGATCGCATTTAGGCAAATCTCAGAAAAGTCAAAATCGAGTCTTACGACGATTAGGGTGGGTGATTGTGTGCCCCACGCAGTTGCGCTGTCGACAATAATTTTAACACTGACATTCGCGTCGTTCTCATCACATCATTCGGCTAGCAATCGCCGCTTGTAGGTAATAGAAGCAAACGAGCAGCGTGCATCGTGGCCGCTCTGTCTGGTGATAAAATGTAGCCGATGGCAAGTCTAAATTGAGTCAAACAGAACGTGATGGAGTAGGCTACTATGATCATCCAAGAACTAAACTGAACTGATCGACCTCAAAGTAACTGAGGCCTCGGGCTCTATAAATTATGCATCTTTTTTCGTGCTGCACATGACAACAAAATCGACAGACCTCGGCTGAAAACCTCGTCAGGTTAGATCGAATATTGACATTACAATCGACAGCTATTTCCTATACCACATGCCTATTTTAGCTTTCCAGTTACGGCGAATTATCTTAACAAGTCTATAAGCCAAGTTGAGAAATGAACAGCTCCGGATGTTCAGGTCCTCACAGCACTGCAGGGACTGATTAAAATAATGTACTGTGATGGCGATTGATAGCGAGACTGATCGTTAAACCGGTATCATAAAAAAGTGTTCATGATCACGGTTGCGTCCGCACAGTACAATCTTTTATCTCACACTCAAATCTCTTACAATTCGGCGATTCGTTGTTTATGCACTTCATTTATAATTAAAATGCACGAACAACAAATTGATGATTATCGTCGAATATTCGAGTTGCGAATTACCCATCTCTAATGCACATCGGCACGCGTCCGTATCAGCTGCATTCAGACTATTAAAACAGGTGGCGCTTTTTGAAAATCTTTATTTCACCAAACAAACATTGGTAGACAAAAAAAACAAAAAAAAACAAAAAGGACAACAATATAGAATTAAACTCGCAAAATTTTAATGTTGTATCACGTAATATGCTCTATAATACATACATACACGGTTTAGGTCACGTCACACTCTGATAATTGGTCTTATATGTTGTTAATTCGTGAACAACAGTTCACTTTAGTTGACTTCAGATATGTACACTGTAGCTAATGGGCACATTTCACCCTGCGTTGACTTACTGTTACTGACGACTTAATGAGCATTTTGTGTAAAAAGCTCGAAAAACCAATTACAAAGTTTTAACATTGCTTCAGAACTGTAAATAATCTTAAACGTCCAGTTAACCCAAATCAACACAGCCTGGTCATCCTTCAGGGACTGCAAGGTAAGTGATCGAGTAGGTATATTTGTGTAATTATTTTGAAAAAAGAAAACAAGAAACTACCACAAAGGCACGCAGAGAGCACAAACTTCTACATGTACCAAGACCGTGTTTTTTGTTGTAGCAACGCCATATTCGGCTCAGCGCAGACCTTACACGCCATATATGTGAAAAAAACTTACCAGTTTACAACTGTGTGTAAGGACGATGTGATGACATCAGTCCTCTGAAACAGCAAAAATTATTTGGGTAACCTTAGATGACAACGGGGGTCGGTCGGGGAAAATGCAATTGGCAGCATTCGATGGCCCATCCCCAAAAGCCCCCCTATAGGCGCAAAAATCTCGCAAAGGTCTCTTACGCAAGCCCAGTTTTAGCCAATTTTGTCCCAAATTTCGTTGCCATGGCAACGTGGTCAATCGGGGTAAATATAAATGTCACCGTTAATTAGGCCGTCCCCGAAAACCATATTTATAACCAAAAATTACAACTCCATCTTGCACACAACCAAAGTTATGACAGTTTAAAGAATTTTTAAATTTTTCCCATAGGCGCCATTAAATCTTTTCGAATTTTCCGAATAAATAAATAAAAAATAATTTTTTTATAACAAAAAAGGCACTTTCTTGCGCAAAACCGCGTGATTTGACGTATTAAGCGTAAAAATCCGTCTAACGTCAAAAACCAAAAAAGTGTAGTAAATTTTGAACAGGAGGGGTGTATATTTTACCTATATGGGGAACAAAAACCCCTGGGCGGATTGAGCCCAAATTTTGTTTTGGTGGTAAACGTCCACGACGTAATCACGCCATTCAAATTTCGTAACGATCGGTTTAGGGGTTTTTGGTTGGCTGAGGGTCAAATTTTGCCTTCTCCCATAGACTTTGCAGATCGTCCGTGTGAGGCGTGGTCTGGCAATCACAAAAAATCCTTCAATTCTATTTTGGACCTAGTCCTACTGTCGCCTACATGCCGATTCGGATCACCACCAAAATTTCATCATCTGTAAATTGAAACAAATCCAATCTTTTCAAAAAATTTCAGCAAAATCCGCCTGTAGCTTTTTATGCAATCTTGCTAGCAAACAGAAAACAAAAGTTAAATAAATAAACGTCGGGTGTCATATAGGCCTAATCTCCGCCGTCATTGGCGACGGTAAATATTCATGAAAACATGTCGAATTGTAGTGATTTTTTCAGTGGCTATATTAATCAAATAAAATTATATTTATAGCTCAGACAGCGCAACAGCACGCTGACATTCTGCTAATTAACTCTCGCGTTCTTCAGATCCGGTCTGAACCGATAAAGCCAAATTAATTAAAGTTATTTAAAGCAACTTTATGATTTACTGAGCGACTAAAACTTGCGAGCGTTTGACGCAATTTCCTTGTGGCCGAAGTATGACATTGTAATTTTAAATCTGAACATAAGTGTAATATCATAGCAATGTCGTCTCAATTTAGCGCACGGTGTCGGCTTTAATGTGTCGCAAGGATTGTGTCAAATAAAACTCTTTGTGATTTGAAGATTCTTTGCGTAGGCTACTGGAATGGTGCGAAATGCAAAAAAGGTTACACTAACTGCAGTACTACACCGTTATAATAAATGTGTATAAACTTTTGAATTTTTTAAAATAGAAAAATCTGCAAGTAAACGTTATAGTATTTTTCCCCAGCTTTTTCTTAATTTTCTTTTGAATAAACGCCAAATAGTCAACGCGAAAGTGGCGGATTTAGAATTATTTACGAAGACAAAAATTAATTAAATATAATGAATATTCTGAAGCACAGAATTTAGCCAATACATAAAACAAATTAGACCTCTACGTCAAATCGTTTTTTTTCATTAAACGTTCATAAGAGGTTTTTGTATTAATTTAGACAAAACGTATTTTAATGTCTAATGTTTTACTATTATTTCCGGCGTACATATTAGCTTACACTTGTGAACGTTGGTTTATACCTGTGTCTCCGTGACATTAAGTAGACTGGCCATCTCCGCGCGTTCGACAGATGACAAATACTTCTTCTGTTCAAACTGTCGCTCGAGCTCGAATATCTGTCGTCCGGTGAACGTGGTGCGCGCTTTCTTCCTTCTCGCGTCGTCATCGCATGACGCTCCGCCAGTTGCAGTTGTGATCGCTGGACTCAGCTTCTCCGACCCTTCCTATGCACACTAATCTTCAGTCAGGAAAATAATAAATGATGACTGAATTAGGTTTATCGTGCGGCCGTTCTAAAAAAGTCGCATTACGCGTCTTGCCCGTGTGTATAGGGGTTTATGTGAAGACGTGTTTGTCTGCTTATCTGTGCATTTGTCTTAGAAGTAAAAATTACAAATAATGTGATTGTTTCCCAATGGAAAAGTAACAAATGCGCTAATTTTTAGTTTAAAATGTTAAAGATCAAAGTGATTGAATGTCAAAAACTTCACGGAAATACTTGTATATTCTAGTCCCGCATTTTTTTCGGCTGCATTTTTGTCCATTTTTGTGCTACAAATTCCAGTCTCGCATCTTTCTTTTTCGCACTTTAGCGTCTTCAAATAAACCCCTATGCCAAAAACTTCATTGAAAAAACCGCTGATGTGCTTTTTATTAATTTACCCAAAAATAATAGAAAAATTAGGTCGCGAGATGGCATGTACTCAATTTCTAGGAATTGCTTTAGCACTAACGTTAAATTACAAAACAAACAAAAAAGTAACTAATAAATGTAAAGTATGGAAGCGGAAAAACATTTTCCTCCATTTTTCCAGGAACACAATGCGTTCTTCAATATTTCACTAAAATCTGCGTAAAAAGGTTAACAGTTTCATCTGCTTACTTACTGCAACACAGCTTTGGGTAATTAATTTCTTTATACATCAAGTCTCAGCAGTTCCCATGCATTCTGCTAATCACACACTCCATGAAAATAAAGGAAAAACGACTTATCGGCTTATAGCAATACCTGTTGATAGTGATGATTGGACCTCGGCGACGCACTAGCAGCTGCTGCAGCAGCAGCAGCAGCAGCAGCAGCAGGTGCTGCCCAGTCGGTTGTATCTGTACGCGGATACTGAGACTGCGATCTGCGCCTCCTATTTGATGACTTCTTGCTGTGACCTGCAGCCGACGGTAAAACTTATTACAATAGTACACGCCTTCGTTAAGTACAAACTCCACTTGATTCGATCTGTTATACAGCTGCCCCAAAAATGTAAGACAAATCCGTAACAGATTGCGAGAAAAAAACATAAAAATCGGAATTGTTTGCGTTTTCAACAAGACCACAACATCTTCACATGTCGAAAAGTTGTGCAGCTGCTTGTTGTACACAGTAAAAGTTAATCCTAAATTTTTGACTTTAAAAGTAAAAAAAAATTAATAAGTGAAGACCAGCTTGGGCCTACAACGCCTGGCGATTCGCCCACGTTTATTCGCCTTTCGTGAAAATATTTACTAACCGCTAGCTACTGTAACAGCAGTAACAACGACAAACAATTAACTGAAACGATATTTTTTGCAGCTTGTACACTGTGTGAATTATTGCGAAATTAAAGTGAATTAATTAACGTAAATTGCTGTTGCAGCAGTTGCCGTTTGTGTGATGTTATAACGCTGACTAGTCTATTACGTTTCATACTAACGACAGCAGGTAAAAGACTGACAAGTCACCTGTCTTAATGCCGCATTAGCATGCAATTCCGCTCAGCTGTAAAGCGCCTAATATATTATTCGTCGTGGCGGAAATTGGCGTCGCGGAAAACACACATCGACGCTATAACATCAGCACCAATCAAGACTTGCTTGCGTGCGTGCAGCCGCCGCAGCGCGCGTGACAATTTAGACAGAGCAATACAGGTAATTTCACACGACGTCGGTGCACCTGTGCGCCAATTACCGACGCCTTTACCGGCCGTCATCAGCTGCCACACGCCTACGGTGCGGCGCGTTCTCTGCACTAATTCATACATGATTAATTAACGAGGCTCTGTGCTGGTAGTACAGTCTGCGATCACTAGGTGGCGTGGCGTACGATAATTGCCGCCGCCGGACGAATGGATTCCTAACTACAGCCACCGGCCGACAAGTTAACCGTTTACGGCGCATATCCACGAGGCACCGTTACAAAGAACTAGCAAACGCCAGTAAGTAACCACAATACAGCCTTATCCTCTAAATGTAACAAAAACTGAAGTAATGTGTTAAAAGGCAAAGTCGCTTCCTTTTTATTCGCAAGGTGGCTGCTGCAATTTGAAACTGCATGTTTTATCTGTGGGGCTTGAACCCAAATCTTTCCTTTCCCTGGGGGTCACGGACCCCAATTAACACAATGTGTCTCTGGACCCAACAACTTTACATCCCAAATGACATGTCATTCAGTCCAACGGTTTAAACACAAAGCAGACTGCACGAATATGACAGACGACGGGCAGACAGACAGACCACGCTACGAGGGAACGCGTATGGTTATATTCGAAATCGCTTGCGCTAGAGCGGTTCCGCCTAATAATATACAACAGTGGGGGATAAATATCTAGTACTTATTATTTCTAGCATGCAAGAACGCTGGTGTCCAAGACAGCTAAATCAATACATGTCATTATCTATTGTCATTAGCTGCAGCAAAAGAGTTAAAAGGTGGATCGGTGCAGACGACGATAATAGGCCTCACGCAAAGTACAAATCCTCAACGATTACTGAGTCATTAACTTTCTACGTTTTATCCGTTTCCACAAAGGAACATTAATAAATTAATAGGGTAATCTACAGAACTCTTATCCACACGCTGATAGTTTCCATAAATCGAATAATGAAATTTAGCTGTATATCAGACTTACACTCACAATGTCAGAGGGGGAGGGAACAAGCAATAGGCCTAATGAAAATAAAATTGTAGGCCTATAGGTCCTACCTAATTAGCATTTACCATATAAAATGTAACACATGTAACAAACAATTAAACAAACAAGCTGTTCAGTGTTCAGCCATAAAACAACAATAACAATACAAAAAACGCCAAAACAAATTCTCAGAAGTGCACACAGCACCGGCACTAGATTAGTAGTTTGAAATTGTTTTTACTAACTCTGCACATATGTAAGCCCTATGGGCAGTTTATAGCATTGAACCATAAGTGTAATGTGTGTAGATGTAAAAACACCAAAAATAATATTCATTATTGGAACATGCAAGAAGCTCACGAATGCAATATATTCTAATATAATGAGAACACAATTTGTCAAAAAAAACATATACAACAGATTGTTCTAGAAGTTTCTATGAACAAACTACACAAAAATCGTAGTAAGTGCTTGGTGCTGTCCGTCGCGAGCGACGATGACGCTAAGTAAGTATTCTTAATCCCGCGGCTATTCATATCTCCCTAGTCAAAAAAAGTTGAAATCCAAAAGACCTCCTATAATATAACACAGCTTAAACTGATGGCTTGAAAACATAATGGTGACTACACGGCTGCAAACCTCGGAGGGTGGTGTCAGCGGCCGATGACGTGGGTAGCGAGTTCCCGAGATGCAGCGCACGCCGACCACCGGAAGTCGACCAACTGTTGTCCACGTGACCTGAAACGTGGCGGCGGTCGTCGTCGTGGGGACCCAGGCCGCAGCTGCTGCTGGTGACCAGTGGCGCCGAGCTGCGAGCGGAGGAACGCGTCGACGAAGCGTCCAGACAGGGCTGGACGGCGTCTGGCGGTTTTTCATCCTTGAGGCCGAGGATGTCGCGGATGAAGTGTGGCGTAGGGGAGCGCTCAACTGGCTCATGGTGGTGGAAGTGGTAGTGGAGATGGTCGCGCCATGAGCCTGCTGCGAAACCGGTACGCCATTATAGGATCCCCCCAGAAAAGTCTCTCCCGGCCGACAATTCACCGGCCGCCGGGCGGGACGGAATTTTACCAGTAAATTGTCGGCCGGCGGAAAGACTTTACTGGGGGTGATACTTTGATGGGAAGACTTTTTATGAGGCCGGCGATATTTTAATAAGAGGGAAACATATCGGTTCCGTGATTATCTCTCCCCGAGCGGAGCCATTTTAATATGATACCGGCGGTGGACAGGAATTTCGACGACTGACGCCGACCGTCGACCACTACGTCCAGTCTGTGCATCGCGCGACGAGAAACGACGAGACGTTGAGACGAAGAGTATGTGAGCCGTGAACGAACGATTAAACGGCGCCTCCGCTGCTGCAGCTGATGATGACGATGACGATCTGCTAGTAACTTGCTGCTGCGGCTGTTGCGCGGAGCAATGAGCGGTGTGTGTGTGTGTGTAGCGGCGAATCGCTTCACAACTACCGCACAGCACGGTGCGACGCTGCAGTGTTATTTACAGCATTTCTCTTCTCTTCTCTCTCCCTCCCCTTCTCAATCACTGTGTCATGACGACAGCTTCCGTTTGTGTACAGGACAACGACGTGATCGACGATGTCAATCGAACTGAACTAACTATTAACTAACTGCAAAAAATACAACTCGCATAATGTAGGAACTACTGTGAAATTATTGTGTTTTAATTATTTTGCAATTTTTCATCTAATGGTTTTATTTTTTTCCGTCGCGATTCGAGGAATAAACCTACGTCCATACAAATTTAAATGCTGTTATTCAATGGTGTTTTTCAATTGGTTGTCTTTTGGCGAAATAAAGACGAATAGTTAGGTCTATAAAAATGATAATTTTCGGAAGATTAGCAAGAGCACAGCAGTGAGTTGGCGGGCGAAGGAAGATTGTCTGCGGAGATGTCAGATGATGAGAATAGAATTCCTGGACAGCTGGAGTTGATAAGTTGGGATGGCCGAGAAGCTGATCGCCGATTAGTTCGCGTGACGGCTTAGGAAATGGTAAACGTGACTAAAGTGCATCATCATTCTGTCCAGCGATAAATTGTTTGATCGCTTCTTACATACTGGTATGTTTTACACTGTTTAGTGTTTTTTCCTTAAGAAATGGGCTATTATCTCAAATTTTAAATGTACAAAATTAAAAACGATTTTTGAGCAAACTTTTTCGTAGCATTGATTTGCGACAAATTACTTGCATTTTAGCGTTGATTTCGTAGACAAAGTCAGTTCTTTTGTTTGATTTCTATGAGTACACAGTTTTTAGCACTATAAAATTATTGTAGCGCGATTTTAGGCACTTTTTGAACGTACATTTTTTGGCGAATGCAGCAATATCTTAATTTTATGCCCTTCTACCGCATTATTTTTATTTGTTTTATATATTTTGTCTCAGAAAAACATTTTACCCCGTTCTGAAGACTGCTGCTATTAGACAAGATGTCTGACGTTTTCAGTAAAACTTGAAATTGAAGTGTTTTGGGGTTACCTCACAAGAGCCACTGTAACTATTGTTTGCTTTGGCTAATTTATCTAAAATTTAGCACATTGCAGAACGTCGCCAGAATCAAATGTTGCTTACTGGAGTTATGCAAATCTGCAGTAACAGAGAGGTTTACTTATGTAACGCCATACTTATAACGAAGATATTTTGTTATTAATATTAGGCGATTAATAAATTCGCTAAAAATAATATTTTTCAACGAAACTTAGTGGTCTTTTCGGGGACGCTGAAATCGCGAGACCCGACATCGCGAGACCTGACAACGCGAGACCATGTAGTTTAAGCACTAGATCAAACAGCGGTTGAACAGAGAGACTGAATAGTCCTTGACGGATCATTACTGCTGAGTAGAAATCAGAAAACTGTCCGTTGACGGCGTCGAAATCGTCAGCTGCATCAACCTCTGACGACTGCTGCGAAGTGTGCCTCGTGGCGCCACGTGCTGGCTTCGCATGCGCGCTTTTGTGAACGGTGTGCCATGCGTGTGTCAGAAATGGCTGCGGGATGCCCTGTTTGCCGTACAGATATCACTATGGTAATTCGCATTTTTTCTTAGACTATGCAAACCCACCCTGGACACTTTTTGCCTGAATATTGTTTCTTCTGTGGTGTTTTGACCTATTGGGCGTATTACATTATCATGATAATAAAGTGTATTTTGTTTGCTGTTTACTATTTCATTAAAAGACAATTATCTTATTATTTGTATTACATTATTGTGACATTAAAGTGTATCTCATGCTTTATTTACTGTTGATTTATAAACTTTGTCCTTTTAGACGTACTGCATTATCGTAACATTAAATTGTATTTCACGCGTTATTTACTGCTTCGTTAAACATGCTTCGTTAAACATAACACGCTTAGACGGTATACAGTAATACACAGATGACTAAGACTAAGACAAACTGATACCTACAATTCGTATAACATTCATAGTAACAAAAAAAAACTTAGTGAGCAGATACTCGAACACTGAAACAAGTCTCGCGATGTCCACCCTTGCTACATGGTCTCACGTTGTCCAGTCTCGCAATGTCAGTCCCCACAATTTTGATGGTCTCGCGATGTCAGGTCTCGCGTTTTCAGTCGCCCCATCTGTAGTAGAGAAATTGACTTGCTACTGCCTATTTTTACTTCATTAACTCCCGCATTTGCATAGTCTAACACGTTTTCTATTTACGCAAACAAACATCGCGCTGTTTCATTTTTTTTGATGTGCAGAAACGCTTCTATTTCAACTAACTTGTTTTAACAGTACTGTTGATAAAATTTGTGCTTTGAAATCTTTTTACATATTAGATATTAAATATTTCTGTTACTTAACATTTCCAGTTCGTGGTCATTAGTCGACGTTTCCGTTACATACAGTCAATGACCATTACTTTACGTTTTAGTTACTCAGCCTTTTCTAGCCCTGCTCGACGTTTCAAAGTCGACGTTTCGACGGGCTCGTCATATGATTTTAAACAGGCTTTTTTGCTACACACTAATAGTTGGAAGCGCACGTTCTCATGTCAAACAACGAGCGTTGGCTCAATTTCTAGTCGTTCATATTAACATTGATGTGTCGTTGCGATAAACTCCTGACGGATGGATGCCGCGCTGTTGCAGCTACTGCGTTATGAACTGCGCGTGCGCAGCGTCATCATCATCGTCATCGTTTATCGCTCAGAATATTAACATTCATCGACGGCTGGGGAGACACAGACACGCTAGCTCGAGCGAACGACCGACCGATAGCTGTGGTGTGGGAGAATGGCGCGACGGCATATTACACGCCTGGTGCGCACGGCGCGTGGTTTATTATATGGGATGCAGGTTGGTTGGTTGGCAAGCTAGCGCCATTCGACCGCGAGACAACGAACAACGAACGCTAATCCACGCCGACATGTTTAGAGGCAATTCGGCGCTGAAGCGCAGTGGGCGTCCGTTCGTGTA
>Ga0056128_1001721_pt1 | contig 25077 bp, 12 predicted proteins | sample WorMetLIZISLAND2_FD_71113 | JGI IMG/M metagenome (GOLD analysis project Ga0056128, IMG submission 71113) | Marine gutless worms symbiont microbial communities from Max Planck institute for Marine Microbiology, Germany - Olavius geniculatus... ... | reverse complement strand
TATTTGGATGCTGCGCACATTTCAATACTGAATTGCGATGAAATGGCTGGAGTTAGACCAAGACAACCTGCATATGAAATTTTCAGCATTAAACGTAGATTTCAGCAGTCTAAGTCCCGATCCCCTAGGTTCATGGAGCCCGGCACAGGTGGGCATCGAAGACAGCTACCCCTCTTAAAAAGTGGTTATTTTACCTCAATTATCTGGTGTAGCGTGAAAACGATTGCAAATGGGTACAGACATGCTGTTTATTATTATTTTTTGTGATCTTCTGCTGCAGCACAAAATTCAAGAATGAACTGCGACGAAAAGGCTGGAGACAGATTGACAGTTTGCGAATAGGAACTGCTATAGGCTTTCGCGCATCTCATGAGCATTAGCTCAAATTTCTCGTTGGTTTTGATAAGCAGTAAATTACCGGTACTAATAATTTTTTGTGTGTTATTTTTAGTTTGTGAGTCTTCACTGGTGTTCAAACTTTAAGCTTGATTCTACTGAAAATGGGTTTTGTGCTGGATTTGGAGAATGTTTCAAGTGAAGAATGCGAGCATATTTTGCGTGTCATACGCCAGGATTTTTTGCTTCGAGAAAATGACCGATTTAAGCTTCGGTAAGTCGATTAATGATGATGATGATGAAGTCGATTAAGCCTACTACTTTTACATAGAACAGGGGTCATGTAGCTGATACTGGTAACTGTATTTTGCTGGTTTAAAACATTTTTTTGTGAAATACAATAATAATGTCAGTCAATGGTAAAATGACAGTCAAAAAGTTGGGTGTGACCTGCTGAATCTACACAATTGGTTTAATATGCACAAAATCGAATAATTTGGCCCTCAGAATTTTAGCATTACTGGTACTCATTTGCTGTGTTGGTTATTTAACATTTTTGTTTTGTCCCTACTCACTCACATGCTGGGTAACGATTTAGGCAAGTTGTTCACACACATGTGCCTCTGTCACCAAGCAGTATAATTTGGTATCGGCTTTACCGCTGGGATGTAAACAGGCACACCGTGCGATACACTGGCCCCATGTTTGTGGTCTCGCAGTGTAAAAACTGGTCTCTGGCTGAGGGCCTTAGGAAACAGAGATCAGCGCCGCCCTGTGGGCCGTAAGGCTTGGGAAGGACTTTATGTTTACATTTTTACTCACTCACGTGGGTTAGTATTCTGGTGTAGCATGTGTTTTGTATTACTAATTTGTATTTCTAGCAACCTACAGGTTACAGCAGTACATACAGTATTCAAAGAGTACACATTTTTGTTAATTTATGGACGTTTTAGCAATATATTTAGCAGTGGAACTTTCGCTGTAACTGGCCCCTAGTTCGACATTGACAACATTGTGTGCAGAATTGATACAGAGTTGGAAAAAATGGCACGCAGAATGTTTTTGTTGATGAACAAAAGCATTGCTCAGAATTTGCAGCATTTTGCACAGACTTCTGTAGGGGCCTTGGAATTAATTAGCTGAATAGTTTGTTTGTTTGACTGATCAATAGAGCAGAGGAAGCAGATTTGAGAGAAGAACTGGCCAAGTCCAGGATGCTGGCTAAGTGTGAGAACTTTAACGAGAACTCTTGCATAAGATGTCTTCAGAGATTTTCGATATTTTTTAAGCGAAGACGCCCGTGTGCCAACTGCAAGTTCTACGTGTGCAAAAACTGCAGCGAGTTTAGTAAAGATGACAGAGCATACATCTGCTGCCTATGTCACAGGCAGCGGTAAGTATCAGATAATGTTTTTTGAGCAAGCATAATGGCAGTATTATATGTGTTATTTCATGCAGTTGAGTCATTTAGGCCACATGGTCCAGAGATGTGCAGTCAAACATCTGTGGGATGGCCAAAACTGTGTGGCATTAGCTGAAATTGACATTAACAGGGTTTGTCACAAAGGTAGTTTGACAAGAAGTGGTAAGAAATTTTGATGATAGACTGTGCATGCACCAATAGTATTTTTACGACACAGTTGAGACATTCATGCCAAACTTACATGCAACATAATATTTCCGTTTACTACTAGTGTCCACTTTGTTAAAATTTGCATTTTTACATTCAGGTCCAGGTCTACCTTATATGCATTTCGTCTTCATCTCTGAGTGACTGGCCGCACTGTCGGCTGTGGAAGTGAGTTGGGCTGCAGTCTAGCTGCAGGTGGCTGTAGGTAATCTAGGTATTTGTTTTCAGTTCACCCCACACACAGTGGGTGGCTTGTTCCCTGTGGTTGCAGTGTCTGTGCAGCAGGCAGGCCACCCACCTGCACTCAGACCATTTACATGCATCTCATTTCTGTACAGAACGGGTGCCCGCTGTTTATGACTGATCTACCGACTGATCTACTTTTTGATATTAAATGAGGCAATTAAGGCCATAGGGTTTGAAGATGTGTTGACATTTAGCGATATTTGATAATAAGCATAACAACAATAACCAGAGTCAAGGCCCATTGATTACCACAGGCGTTGGCCGGGCATAAAAATTTACGTGACAGTAAGTGGATAGTAATATTAAGTGCTGTGATATTAAGTGGGTTTGACTGTGTATATGTTTGCTAATATTATGTCAGTTTTTTATGAAAAGAAACTGACATAATATTAGTTGTATGTAAGCAATTAAATAGTGATATTATATTTGTGCATGACAACATGAATGTGGGTCTTGTGAAGTATGTAGTTTGATTAGATTAGAAGCTGAATTGTTTGATTTGTGGTTTTTTTCTAGGGAGTTTGTGAAGCGTTGTCATAACTGGTTCTATTCACCCCTTCACAAGAAGTTCACACGCTGCGGTGGAGCTGTATTTATCAAGTGTCTGTATAAACAGCATGTGGCCGGTAAGTTGTATTGTTTTTGAGTCTGTATTTTTACGTATCATTATTGCCCGTTCACGTTTTTCAGCATGTGAGAGTTTTTACAGCATGTTGGTGTCTATGCTACACTCTAGCTTTCGTCAAGATGATTTACTACCTACTTGTATACTGAAATCTCTTTAAACAGTATTGTATATTTTCACATTCTAGAGTTTTGCCATATGCCATGTAGCTGCTTCACATGATAAGGTAAGATTTTGTGTAATGCAGCCATATGGTTGAAATAATGCAGTGCAGTTGCAAGACCGTCATCACAAAAATTGAAAAAAAATATCATCCGTCAGTTTTGCAAATAAGCATACACAAAAAATAGCTAATAATATGACACAAGTGCTAAAAATTTTAGAAACACAATAAAATTGTTCATATCGAGCAATTGTGCCATGTGAAAGCTGATATGGATATGTATACCGCAAAAAAAACGTAAAACGTAAAGTCCTTCCCGAGCCTTACGGCCCATAGGGCAGCGCTGATCTCTGTTTCCTAATGCCCTCAGCCAGACACCAGTTTTTACACTGCGAGACTACGGATACGGGCCAGTGTATCACGTGGTGTGCCTGTTTACGTCCCAGCGGTGAAGCCGGTACCAAATTATACTGCTTGGTGACAGAGGCACATGTGTGTGAACAACTTGCCTAAGGTCGTTACCCGGCAGTGTCCCAGTGCGGAGTCGAACCTGCGTCTCTGAGTTACCTCAGGATTACAAGTCTGACACGTTAGCATTAGACTACCAAGCCACAAAAGCGTGGGTCATTTGAACCGAAATCTGACTGGTGGTACACCACTTGTCTGGAAAAACCTGGAAATGTCAAGGAATTTACAGATGTTGGGGAAATATCAGGGATTTCGGTAAAAATCAGGGAATTTCATAGTGTATGGTGAGTGGTCACTGGCCACCTTGCTGTCAATATCATGTGCCCTACTGCTTTTTTACATAGGCAGGGGTTTTAGTAGCAGGTGGTGTATTGTGGAGTTCTGTTGGAAAGTAGATGACTGTGCCACGGAGAACGCTCCTGACAACGTGAGGCAGTGGCTACAGCTGATTGGAGACGAGAACTCATTGTCATCTGGGGATTTCCTGTACTCGAGTGACACAACTTCTTGCCCGGAGTCGAGCGCAGTGAGCACCAGTAACACGCTGCACACACAGGCCGAGGTGGAGTCCATGGCTACTGCTGAATGCCTGAAAGAGTCGGTGTCGGGAGATGCAGCTGCTGGTGACAAGAATTTGACAGAATCCTTGAGAGATGACATTCAGCAGTTTACCCTGTCGCATTCCGTCTACAAGGAACTGGCTCCCTTAGGTAATTGTATCATCACACCACTGCCGCAATTAGCGCATAGCAAGCTAACTCTTTTTGTATATTATTAGAATCGCATCTGGGTGTAGTACTAGGTTTTACTCACGTCACATGTTATGCTTGTTTTTATCTGGGGAGTGAGGATGCACTTTATTTCTGCTGTAGCTTTTGGCATGTCTGGCGTCTGCTATTTAACAAAACTAGTCTTGAGGTGTGATTTCAGTAGGTCAAACATGTCAAGCGGCATAAACTGTCTCAACCTCCATTCATTGGTCGGTGACAAGTTGTTTCGTGAACAGCCAACACTGGCGACAGTCGTCCAAAATCATGAATGTTTACGAAATGCTAATTATGCAGCCAGACCACGCCCACCCCAGGCTGCAAAGGCTCAAAACTAGTAACTCTGGAATTTCCTGTCGTAACTGGCCGGTGTCGCGATGTTCTATTAATAGCTTTATAGCCGAAACAAAAAGCGTAAACAGCTACTAGCTTCGGTTGACTTGTTTGGCGAACACTGTTCGTCAGTTAGGTCAAATAGCTCTCAGAAATCACAACTGGTTGCGCAAACGTAACCACGGTCGACCGTTCGACCTACTGAAATCACGCCTTTGGTTTGCCATCGTTTGAGTGATTTAGCGGTTTGAGGCATCATCTTATTTACGTTTAGTCATATTTCGGGATGTAAATCCAGGCAAATTCTATTTCATTTTGAATTGTGTTACGTGGATATGCATTAGGTGCTAGCTGTTTTTTTTGTAATGAGAAATGAATATTACATTATCAGCCACTAATAATGGTACCTGGTAGTGTGCTTTATTGCACATTAATGAGGATAACGCGAAGTAAATTCTTAGTTGTAGCAGAAGGTCTTGATGTTTTTTAGGTGAAGAATGAAGATTCCTGCTTTAACATAGAATTATATATTTTTGCAGTTGTAAATTTCTTGATAATAACAGTTGAGAAGTAGATTGGACTACAGCTTAATTGTAAGTTGATGGATTTCATTCTGAGCAGGAGATGAAGTGATTGAAACAGCAGCAGCCCAGGCTTCAGAAGACAGCAATCGGAGTAACATTGGCGTGCTTCATTTGGCTGGAGAAGTGTCACAGATGCAGAGTAAAGTAACTTCAACTGCATCCAAACTACTTCAGTCGGCCGATATGGTAAGGAAATGCATTCATTGTGCACGCAGTTTAGTTAACTGAGTATGTATTTTATGTCGGAATATACTGCATTAAGTGTGTCTGGAAAAAGAGCATCAAAGTAGACATGTTTTTACGTGCAACAGCAGCTAGTGCTGTAGCGCGTCTTAGCCATCACAGTTCTGTCTATCTATCTGTCCATCACATGGGTGGATCAGTCAAAAAACAGTGTAAGCTAGGATCACCAAATGTTCACTGTCGGCTACCTGGAAGTCTCTAGTTTCAGGTACTATAAAGCTTTTCCATAAATTTGAAGGGGGTCACCCCGAACGAGGGTGCTAAATGAGAGGGGGTAGGGAAAATTTGTGATTTTCAGCTGATACGGCGTTGGCAGAGTGAGACAGGTCACGCCCTCTGGTGAGTACAAGTAAAGCACTATAGATAAATAGCCGCCAGTTGTCTGGTGCTCTCTGGCGACTGATTTTGTTTTACAGGGCTTTCAAACGTGCACTGCTGTTGTGCGTTGTTGTGCGTTGCTCTTTGCGTTAGTGGGGCTTTTTTTGTCATAATTTGCAGCATAAATGATTGTGTTGCTCTGTTTTGTTAAACAAACAAGGTTCGTAGGTTTTCAAGTTTTATGTATTTCCATGAAAGTAATGTTAATTTTTTTAAAAATAAACAGTAGAAATCTGGGCAGTGATTGACGTCATCTTCTCATCAACATACGAAGTAACTGAAGTTCCATAAATTCGTCTATTTACAGTTTGTGTTTATAGTCATATACGTCTAATCTGTATACTGAGCCGAAAGTGTGTTGTTGTGAAGTTCAGCTTGGTTCTCTTTAGTCTTGTGCTGAGTTGCCAGTTTGTATCAGTCTCTTCTGCCAGCTGCTTTTTATCTTAGCTTCTCTCTTAATAGTCACATAGTCTGATTTGCATCTATACGTGCTTTCATCTTCTTGTTGTTATGCTCAACATCCTGCCTTCCATTATGTCCTGACCTGTAGTCAAGAATCATGCCTCAAGATCTGTCCTAGCCATCTGAGGTTGCGTTGCTCTACTGTATCCAAGGTATTCCTGTTTTTCGGACTCTCTGCAGCACATCCTCATTAATCTTCTAGCTCTGTATTTCAGAAGCTGATGGTTGATTTTTATCGGCCCGGGTTAAGACGGTGAATTGTTTACATGTGTGTGTGTGTTTAGATGTCGTTGCTGTATGGTCAGTTGGATAAGATGGATTCATCACTTGATACTCTCCAAGCCGAGATGTCAGACATAGCAGAAACCGATGAACTCTGGACTGCTGATGACGAGCAGCCGGTAAGCCTAACTGATGTAGACTTTCTTGGTCGCAATTTTCAGTGTGGTATTTATTGCATTGGTAAAGCGTTGATCTGTAAAATGTTGTCTGTTTGATATGGCTGAAAGACTAGTTTACTTCTTGTTTATAGCAGGGTGAGCAGTTGCTGGAAAATTTGGAAATGTTGCAGTTTTGCAGTTGTCATGGAAAACAGGGAAATGTCTAAAAAAATTTGAAATCTTTTTATTTAAAACATGTGATAGTGTCCAATGTGTAAGCTGTTTAGAGAACAAAATTGGTTCAATGTGTTGGAGTGAATATAACAGGCTAGTCCTCAAGCCTCGTGGAAGTCTAGCATCAAGATGTATGGAAGAAGCTATTTGACCTGTTAAGCTGTGTTTTGTGTTTATAGGATACGTCTGAAGAAGCAGTCAGTAAAGTAACAGCTGCAGCCTGCCAGCTGTTGAGTTCGGCCAAAGAAGCTCTTCATGATGACGACATTTCCGGGATGCAGATTCCGTCATCGCTGGATAAATTTGGCGGCTACAAGATGCTGTCAGACATAGAACCTGAACCACCAGAGCAACCAGCAGTCCTTCAGCCAGAGGATCCGGTCATACCCAACTATGATCAGAACGAAGAAACGTCTTTGGAGTACATTGAGGCTAAGGTTAATCTTACTTTGTATTCACAGTGTACAGTATTAACTTACATTAGCGTTGTACCAAGTATTTGATTCATATCCATATTTGACAAAATAGTGGCTGTAAATGGTTAAATGAATCAGAGTGTCTATTCTGGTTTTAATAGTCATGTCCAGTTGTCCATATGAATATCCAGATAGTTTTATATGATTATTGCACCATCACACATCTCTGTTATTCAAAAAACTTACATCAGCTATCACTATTTCTGGTGTTTTTTCTATGTGACTTTACTGTGCTATTCTTTGTGGTGTTGGTTTGGTTTCGTGGTAACGTCATTTGTCAACAGAGTCATAGTACTTTGAGCTGGGTTAGTATTAAGATGGGTGACCATTTTTGGATCTGTTGTCTCAGTGGCTGACCAAGCCTCCCAGGCCAACTCAGACCGGACATTCTTCTCTCGGTACAGTTATTGTCACTATGTATTTGTTATATTAATATATTTTGAGGACGTGCAGATCTCTGTGAACTTGACTAAACAGGTTGTGCTGGAAAAATGTATTCATGAGCTGGAAAACAAAACCGGTGACTACTCACTAAATCAGAACTCAGACGACAGCCAACTCAGCCTGGCCATCCCCCGCGGGTGCAGTTGTTACATTGATACATTTTGCTGCTGTGCAGATCTACCTGAACTCGAGTGAGCTGTTTCTGCTGGAGGAGCGTATTCATGAGCTGGAGAAGCAAGTCTTATCATTGGACGAGAACTCTGCGTGTGGCACGATCAGCGAACTTGAGGATAAAGTTGCACTCACTGTTGCCATGGTTACACATAGAGATGATCAAGTGTGTGCTAACGTGCTATGTTTTTTGTTACTTCTCTGTTTTTTCATGGAATATTGATTTAATTTTTAGTAGAAGAACTTTTTAATTATTTCTGTTTTTTTGGAATATTGACTTTCTTCAATAGTATTTCAGTAAGGAGTCTTATGCTCAGTTTATGAGCATAAGGCTCGAGTTGATCCTATAGCTGTCGTTGTCATAAAGCTGTCAGTAGGCTGTCCGTATTTTTAAACAGGCTGATGATTACTGCAGAGCATTATCGATTGTACTGCCATGTGCACAGTGTACTGATATGACTTGAAAGAAATAGTGTTTCGAAAGATTTACATATGGACCTCAGTGAGAACCATGACCAGCAAGTTATCTCTGATGATATGGTTATGTTTTTGGCTTTAAAGGTACTGTATGTTCACAGAACCAGTCGTAAGTAAGTAAGTAAGTATTTGGCATTTGTAGAGCATCATATGTCAAAACAGGGATTGAATCATATATACGGACAGTAGTACATGCAGCAGTTAGTCAATAGTAGTGTTGTTGGAGAACAAACGTGTTTTTAGTAGAGCTGTCAAATTAACGCATTAGTTAACATATTAATTTATTAATAAATTAACGTGCATTATAAAAATTAACATGAGCTAAAAAATAATGCACATATGTAAATTTATGTTAATTTATTAAATTCTTTGAAGCAAAAGTTCCAATATTCTGTTAAACGGAGTTATTTGACATTCGCATGAATTCAAGTAACTAAACTGTAGTTGCCGTTCCATCACTACTGTAAATAAATAATTATTTCAACAGCAAGCTTATGGATTTCTATGCTAGCTAGGATGCCAGTTATTCATGATTATACATTTTAAAATGTGTTTTTAACTTTCTATATTCTACATGCCGGGCCCCCCAAATGTTGTGGGGCCTGGGGTAACTTATTTCCTTTACTTTTTCTCTCGACTGGCCTGGGTGCATTAATTAGTAATTAAAAAACAAAAACAGACTGTGTGTTTATGTGTGACTTTGTGTGTTTCATGGTTGAGACACCCGGGCAGATAACAAAAAAAACTGGTGGGTTTTATTGGATAAACCCACCTACAAAACCCACTCAAAAACCCACCCCAAACTTAATCCAATTTCAGTTTTTTTAATTCCAGTAATAATGAAATATTTTGCCAAGGCTGAGTTTTTGAAACATTTGAACCTACAGATTTGCAAATACTGGTATACTTTAGCTGTGGGAAAAAAAACAGAAACTCGTATGACTCAACCAAATGAAAACCTGTAGTAATCCCGAAACCCATCAACTCTTGCCATTTTACAAAAAACCTTTAAAAACCCAAACAAAAAATCAATAAAACTTTCCCAAAACCCATGGGCTTTGTTTTTTAACCCACATTTTTTGTAACCTTAGTGTGTCTATGTATGCCAGTGTGTTGTGTGTTGTGTGTTTAGGTGACGGGTGTTGAGAAGGAGGTGCGTAGAATACTTGGACTGCGTCATCTCGACACCAGTTTATAAATAATTATAAATCTCACTGCGTGAATTTTATGCATTGTCTCTCTCCAGCTTTTAGTATGTTTTGCTGTACACCTGCTTTCTACATATTGTGGATGATTGATTGCTAATTTAAAGATTGCCCACTAACAGTGGGATCTCGAATATAGGATACGTGCTCTGTGTCCCAATAAAAGTGGACCACTCAAACATTATAAATAAAGGTGTTAAAGTAAAACTGCCATCTATGTAAACTAATGTTCAGTATTTATTATTTGATTTACAATATGCATGAAATTTGGCAAAAAAGAATGAATCACAAGTGAGGAAAGAAAATTTTTATAATGATGCTATTTTTAGATACCGGTGCAAACATCTCTTGGTTGTGCCTGCTATTGATGTCAGTGATTAATAACAAAATATGGTCTTTAGTGAAAGAGATGAAAGTTGTAATTTAGGTGCTGCGTCAAAAAATGATTATACAGCAAAGTAGTGTATGAAAAGGTTTATGAACAAAGACTGGTTACAGTCATTTCTGAATAAGTTGGTGATGTACACGGTGTTTCATAAAAAGGACCCCTTTTTTGTTTTTTCATAATTCGTTCAAATGATGATCAATTTACACAAAATTTTTACTAGTTGTAGCTGAAGAAATACTAATGCAAAATATTTAAACAAAATGTGGCAGTTGATTAAATATTTTTTGCTAGTTGTGACGTAATGCTGACATCATAATGTGTCATGAGTACAAGCTTGCTTGTTTCAACTAGTGCTATCAGTAGTTGCTACCCTGCTTCAATGGTGAACTTAATCTGGTTTGCTAATGAAAAATGTTTATCGTGTCAGCACCGAGCAACATGGGGACATGAAATCAGGCATCTTGCGATCCAAAAATGCAACCATTTTGCAAGCTTGGTGTGCTACTGCACTAGTGCACTGTCTTGCTCAAACATGTGAAAGTCCAGAGACACATAAATGCGATCGCTTTGCACGTTTTTTGTGGCTGTAACTGTAAAACTTCAAAAATTTGTCATCAACGAATGAGATTTTTCACCATCAGAGCAGGGTAGCAACTGACGGCACCAGTTGAAACTAGCAAGCTTGTACCGGTGACATATTATGTCGTCAAGTGTTACGTCATGACTAGCACAGAATATTTAATCAACTGCCATATTTTGTTTAAATATTTTGAATTAGTATTTTTTAGCTACAACTGATAAAAATTTCATATAAATTGATCATCATTTGAGTGAATTATGAAAGAAAAAAAGGGGTCCTTTTTATGAAACACCATGTTTATTGATCAAAACAGTACTGAAACTGGAGTTTTCAAATGTTTGTGCATAGAGTCATGAAACAGGAATTACTTTTAATTAAAACTGCAAAGAGAGGCTGCTGTGTTGTAAACTTCATAACTTTACTGGTGTATTTTAAATGCCAATGATATTAACAATGTTATCTTGAATTTAAATTGATACGGAATTCTACTTGGCTTGATTTACAATTGATATGTCTAAAATTTCATGCAAAATGGACAAGTTTTTGTTCAATTATAGGTATTTGATTTGAGGTTTACCTTATATTGGGACACAGTACAGATGCTTTTAGATTTTTTGTGGTATGGTAGTTATCATTTTTTCCAATTCCAGATGCTTTTATTTTTTACTTGTTTTTCTCTCCCCAGCAGTGGATTTAGCATAGTGGACGTCTTTTTTATTTTTTCATGTCTTTTACTTATATTAATTACACTGTAATACTTTGCATTTGGAGTTTCACATTAAGTCGTTAGTGTAGCTCGTCAGTGTGTATTTGTATATTTTTGTCTGACATGTAACGATATATTTGAATGGATTTAAGTTATATACACACGTTTTACATATACTGTTATTAGAGTAGTAGTGATGTTTTTAGAATTTTGTGACCTGTCGTGTTGAAAGTCAGCTTTTCTTATTGTGCCTGTATATTTTTGGTGACCACACTGATTGTTCTAGTTATTTTAGTTTATTTATTTTACTTTTATGCAATAATATTTCCTAAGTCATAAAACAGCCTGGAAAAAAGAGACGCGATGTTGTTAACCACTTTATTGGATATATCGGGTTCATTGTTATGTATCTGGAATGATTTTAGCTGCATGTAACCAGTGGTTGTTGGAGCTGTGGCAAATACTGTTTTTTGCTACTGCACTAAATGCAAATATTCAGCTTTTTCTATTTGTTGAATACGCATGTGAGTAAACAACTGGGGCGGTATGCATAACAAAGTTGTAGATTAGTTTGGACTAATTACTTCCAAATTAGAAAGTTGCGTTTGACGGCATGCAAAACGCTGTCATAGCGAGCGACTAACTACTACCGACGTAGTTGACGTCGGGTAGTTTGACTCTGGAATTTCCTGGCTAAACGCACTCTGCCTCAACCGGCCTGCAGCTAAAAATAGATATGGCCTGACTTGTCATCTGCTGCAGTCTTGGGCGTGCTCGAGCTTAGTTACAGCTTCATGGCTAAGTAAGAATGCACGATGTGAATAAATGAAATTTATCGAACACTAAAAGTTTTATTTAGCAACTTTTAATACTGCAATTGGTTTCAATAGTGTAATTGACTCGCCAGAAGTCCTTTACGGCACATGACGTGATTGCAGCTTCTCCTTAGCGACGTTAGTTTACATTGACAATGATTGACTGAATATTTACGACAGGTCGCTGGAGTGACTAGCGTTAGTTTGGACGTAGGCGTCTGATTAGTGCCACGTCATCGTTATGCATACCGACTTAGCACTACGTCCGAAGTAATTCGATTTTAGTTTGGAAGTAAAGTTATGACGTTGTTATGCATACGGCTTTTGATGTACACCAACTCTGTGACTGGTAGGGATCTGAAAAGCGGTTAATTTGCTAACTGGTTAACCTTTTTGTTATCACTTTACTGGTTAACCATGGACATCTGTATTGTCTGGCACTGCAGACGTTGTTTCTGTTTATTGCAGTGTTTGTTGGTGAAGCACCAAGAAAAATTCTTATAGCACAGCAAGTCTTTCACAATCATTTTACTCTCTAACTTTATGTTCTTTGCTGCACATGTTAGTTCTCACACTGATCTTGATAAAAAAAACTTTTAGTTAAGTGGCAACATTTGTATTTAAACTACAGGGTTTCCACACTCTTTGGAAAGTCCTGGAATTATTCCCTTGATTTTGCAGGACCTGGAAAGTACTGGAGAATGAATTTGGTTTTGGAAAATCCTGGAAATTAAAGTTGTAGTTTTTGACTGTTTTGGAAAGTCCTGGAAAACTGGTCAGTTTCATGTAAATATGAATGATTAGATTGGAGCCACTGTGCACCTGAATGTGAAGTAGATATTTGGTACAGCTCTGGTCTATGTGTCATTGTTTCAGCCAAACTTTTCATTCTCATTATTTTTTTACATTTCCAGCAAAACTGTAGTTTTACATTTGTGCACAGTTGAAGTTTATGTGGGTTCTAGACTTGATGTACATTTGCTGTGAAACGGGTGTCAATTGTGTACATTTTCGTTGTGGCTAGCATGTTGTATTTGTGAAATACCGCCAGTGACACTAACCAACTGTCAGTATGTCACACTCAACAGTCCTAATAATGTGCTGCATACTGATACACAGAGCTTGCTGCTTTTTCCGTAATGGCCAGTATTTATTTTGCTAACCCACTGAAAAAATGGATGGCCAGGCTGGGTGGTACTGAATATCAAAAACACCAACCGTGTTTTCGGTTGTTTTCGGTAGTTTTTGTTATTGAAAACCTAACGCGAACCCGAGACCTTAACCCTAACCCTAATCAAAAACTACCGAAAACGCATTTAGTGTTTTGGGTAATTTTCGCTTGTTTTCGGTATTTAGTACCACTGGTCAGGCTGAGTTGATAATACATTGAATGGTCACCTGTCTCAGTACTAACCATTAATGATGCAGAGTAATAACTTTGTTGATGTAATCGACGATGTTACCACTAGTCTGACTTCTACCCCAGGCATTTAAACCTTGCCAATGCATGTAGTACCAGTAGTACCACAGTAAGTATTATAGCTACAAGTTACAGTAATTATGTTCTAATTTTTCAAATAAATATATAACATTTCATAAGATATTGTTTGTTTGCAGTCACCAGTATTGATATTGGTAGTTGTGTCCTGCAGATTGGTTTTTGTTTTAAACGAATTCCAAGCATAACTGAAACTTATGCAAATGAACGTAATTTGCTCAGAATCTTTTTATTTTGTCTTGTAAAGTTGTTTCATCACATTGGATGCGCTGACTGGATTATGCTCATTTATTTGTTTGACGTTAAAATCACATCTGTTCAAGCATTTCATTGAATATTGTGTATCAACATTTTTTGTGGAAATCATTATAGGTAAAAGGGTACGCTACTAGCTCATATGTAACACACTTCTGGCTTCTCTTAGCCAAAGAGACGTCGTTTGCAAATAGATTAAATGGCTTCTTTTTCACATGCAGTATAAATACCGGTAGCTTGTTAAGTTGTATCTCTCCAAATTATGTATGCATCTGATTGTTACTGCATATAGACTGTGTCTGTGACATACGTTATAGGCGAGGCAGTAACGACATCCTCCTTGCTTGTATTGATGTTATTTGCATTATTTCTGTATTGTTATTGCTTGAAGAGAAGTTGCTTATTATAATGTGTGTATCTGTATTGTATATCTTGCTGTTGTCGTTCACTGGAATTCAATGCAAAGTGAAGTGTACCTTAGGCAACTGTCGCAATGACTATCCTCCGACTTTACTGGTGATGAAGTGTTAATTTTAGTAATTTTACCATGAATCGTCTTTCATACACCAGTGGTGTAGGCAGAAATGTGAGGAGGGGGCCTAACCTATTTCTCTTCCTTTTTTCTTTCCTTTCTTTCCTCCCCTCTTTTTTTCCTTTCTCTTCTCCTCTCTCACCTTAGAAGCTAGGAGGTCTGGGGGTGCTGCGAGCTCTTGCAGCAGGGTCTGGGGCTGAGCCCCAGTCAAAATTGAATTTTGTATATTATATCTTCAAACTGTGACACCTGGTGGCGACATTTTTAATTATTTTTCAGAGAGTCAACTGACGAAGTTTAGTGCAGATTAAACGTGTGTTTGTCTTGTCCAGGGGATTAGGGAATCTGGCCCCTACCCCTTTGTGTATGCCATGCTAGCGATGAGGTTATGTTCTTGGTCTCTCTTCTTGTATGTAGTGCTATGGATGTATGCTAGTGAAATTTTTAGGTGTTGCGCATGGCGTAAGAATCTAGAATTTTTTACCATTATGAGGTATAGCGTAAACTGCAGCTGCATTCGAAAACTAAACTGACTGGTTAACCCGATTGATGCTAATCACGGGTGCACGAATGCTGCTGGTTGATAATTCGATCAAAATTCAAAACCCAGAAAACACGACCGCTTTCGCTGCATCTACTGTAGCCGAAAATGACGAGGTTAAGTGCCGAATAAGCGGCTCTGTATGCTATAGGTGCAGAGCGGGCTAAGCACGCAGCTGCTGTCTGAAATTGTCATCATTTTACTCACCGTATGTAAAATATACATCGTATGGCAACCGTGCTTAAGTCACCGTGTTTGTGACTTCAGTAATTTATCAAAATGTAATGCAACAATATTGCTTTAACAGCACAAAACACTTGTTATTTGAAGTGCTGACATTTTTCGGTAGGTGTGTCTGCTTTTGATCGCAACCATCAGTGCTTGCAGCCAGATTTACTTTGACAATCCTACTTAATTCGATCGGGTGTTTTCGAATGCAGACAAAATCTCTCAGTTTAATCCCGATACAACAAACGAACGCATATAACAGTTGTGGGATAATCTGGGTTTGGTCTGATTGGTATTTTTGAACGCAGCCTGTGATTGTTGTGTTCGCCAGGTGACAGAACCATCGTGGGCGGATGATTGAGTACTCTGGTCACTTATAGTTTTACTTCTTGTTTGTAAAACCACTGGTCACTTTATACAAGTCTTAAACTGTATGTTGTCAATTTTGTCGTGCATTTTATTGGTAGTAAATTAGTAATAATTGTTAATGTGATGACAATCAGTAGTAATTTTATTTTAAAATATCAGCAAGCTGCCTATTTGCAACGTGCAACTTTTTATAGTCGATTGGCGCTGTCTGGTTTTAATTGGCATCAAAGTGCTGGTATCTGCGGTGCTGAGATCTTCATTGCCGCTGAAATTTAGTAGATTATTTCTTGTCCTGCAGCCCACCTTTTCTTGCACTTTAATGATTAATTTGTCCAAGACTTAGTTATGAATGATCGTGAAAATGAACAACAGTCATAAAGATATAACCTGCTTGTTAGAAGTAATACTAGCAATACTAGTATACTTGCGGACAGAAGCAGTATTAAATGTTTTGGCAATTGCTTTATCTACACAGACAGTTGTAGATTTTCTTCTGTTCAACCCGGTGCTTTGGCATGAGTTGATTGATTACTTAGTAGTAACAGTGCGTTCATTTCTAGCAGAGGCAGGTTCACATGGTGCGGTTGCTTTAGCGTTCTTAGAGCTTACATCAGTAGCCTGTTTGCATTTTACTGTTTGCGTAGAGCTGACTTTACTACTGTTGTGAAAATGTCTGTTCAGATTTTGACTGGAGTCATCTCTATATTTTTATATTTCAATGCCTGTCGTTTCTGACATATTTATTATTGCTGTGTTGTTGCTTAGCTTTTGTTGTTAGTGATACTGTTGTATTATAACTTATGCTGGGTATGTATAATGAATGATAATTATATTATATTGTGAAAAGTAATAATACTGTGAGTTTTTGTATCTCTGTGACATCATATAATGCATCAGAAATTTTTTTGACTCATCCATCCTTTTTGTGCTTTGTAGTTTGTTCTTGATCTAGCATGCGTGAAAACTGAAAAGTAATAATAAAAGATAGGCACATAATAAACAGAAATCTGTTTCTCGCCGTTTTGGAGATACCGGTACGGCATTTTGAGCAGTGGCGGTTGTAGCTTCGAAAATCTGATAATGCAGTGCTTATTAACTCATCAATACTCAATTACTCATCGCACCATCACAAAATTTGTATTGCACGCAAAACTGGGAGGCCCTAAGCCCAAAATCCCCCTCCTCCCAGTTAGAACCGCTAGTCCAGTAGAGCAAAGTTTTCTTGAATATTTTTTTTTCATTTTTGCCCTCGCTTGGTTTCATTTCTTTTATGTTGCTGATGAACGCGCAAAAATACGTACAGACCTGGGCAAAGTAGCGCAGGTTTTAGTTTCTCGGGCCCTGAACCCCTGATTGGGTTCTTGGGAGAGACAGAAAGCCTCGTTTACATTACTTGGGTGGGGTTGGAGAAGAGTACAGCTTACAGCTCCCCCAGCACCAACGGGGTCTGGAACGGATCCCCGACCGCAAGAGCGTTCTAGGCGTAAAAGAGCCGAGAATGCGAATTTGCTGTGTGCATGTTTCGCGCTTGGTTTTAAACTTATAGGCCTATGTGCAAGAATACATTGATGCTGTTAGTGATTAGCCTACAATACACGGGCTAGAGACTAAACAAATTTAATATGCTAGCCGCTAGGGTATACATTAAGACTTATTTTGCGCTGTGCATAAAAAGATGTCCGAGGGAACGTCAGTAACAAGGCAGGTGAAAATGAGCCTTCTTTTTGCCGGAATTTCAGTAGACAAATTAAGATAATTCGAAGGTTGTGGACAATGTCCCCCGTCCCCTGGAAGGATCTGATAACGATGACGTGCGGCTAGTATATGGCGATGTCAAAGGTCGAACGCAGATCATACAGATAGTTAGCTCAACTGATAGTATGGCGCGTCAATCAGATGTCTGTCAGACCTATGTTAATTTCTTCCGCGATACAATCGATACAATGACGTGATCCGGTCACTTCGGTCAGTTCGGTGACCTTGTCGACGTCCTTGCTACAGTATAATCTTTGTTAACTGCACACCACTCCAACCAATTCTGCATTCCAACACAGCGCTTCATAATAAAAAAATATTATATATTATTGTCTGCAACAGTTTGTTTGTATATCTCCTGACAAATGAGATGATTGTATCGCTGCACGCTTCGCTTTTGATTGGACGTCGTAGCCTTGACTCGTGCACATGTCTGCAGTAGTTTTCGTCGTCGATCTTTGCACGATCTAAGCTCACTAGATAGCAATAAATATTGCTATATATTACCTCAGGTTTTTTGTTAAACATTAGACTACAGTTTAATGTCATGTAAAGCTGTCGAATTCATGCGTTCACTTAACGCTTTAAAGAATTAACGTGCGTTAAAAAATTAACGCACATACGTTAATTCGTTAATTTACTTAATTCTGTGAAGCAGGAGTTTAAATATTTTATTAAACAACCTTCATATTCAAGTAATTAAAAACTATTTTGTTGCCGTTCTATCACTACTGTCACGGTCATGCGACACAGGCACGACTTCGTGGGCTTCATTCCACTCACCCTAGCTCTCGATGTAGTCTACGTACAATATCAGCAGTACTGCAGTATTGATGATGCGTTATTAACGCGTGAACGCATGGGTTAAAAAATCAACGCCTCGACAGCTCTAATATCATCTACTTTTTGCTAGCCAGTCGTTATTTAAGTGTCTTAATCTGCGCTAAAACATTTTGTTCGTTTTGTACATTTTGCACACAGGCCTGCGCTTTTGTTTGCTGTTTTTGGTCATCAGTTCAATGAGTTCAAATAGTTTATTGGAAAAAAATGCAACGCAGTCCAACTGCAGCTAACGTTACTGGACGATTGATGTCTAGCAACCATATGTGAAGCCTGCAGATGTGACTAAAATATCATAGTCATTGAGTGCCGACATAGTGTGCGGCCGTCCATTTACTGCCGAGCTTTCAAGAGTTGATTGTAAATTACGCCATTTTATCATTAAGTGCGCGAGATGATTTTCATTTTGTTGAGGCTTTTGATATCCGGCAACCGTGACTCCTGGCATCTTGAATTAAAAATTCGCACAGACGTTACACTTGCTCTGGGAATCGTTTACGTATTTTCCACTACGTCTTTTTTGAGTTAGGAACCGTATGGAGCAGACGGACACGACGGACGGACGAGCAAGACACATAATGCGGCGTTTAGGTCGGCTGCACGATACTTTATGGTTATATGCTGTAACCATAGAAGCTGCAGCGCTCGCCGCCAGTCATCGTAGGGCCTACATGTACTGCTAACCAATGGCAAGCTTGTAGCACGTTGCCACGACGTCACCAGAACGATATGAGAACTACTAATAAATTTGCTTCATCAGTAGCCTGGCCGCAATAGACTGTATACATGTACATGTAGGTAGTCGGAGAAAAATTTTTGGTGAAAAGGAAAGAGAAAAAATGGAAGCATTGCTGTAAGTTCGTTGCATTTCCTCGTTAGCTTTTTAGTATTTTGCTAATGTTAATCTGTGTAAAGGGGTTTACTTCATAATTTTTATAACTAATTTTTAGCTTACTTGCAGACATAACTTTAATACAGCAAAAAATTTTTATAAAGAAATATGTTATCTGTAATAAGTCCATTTTTGCACGATTTGTGTATTTGCATTATCTTGTTAAAATTTGATTACAACTTAAACTGGCAGTGCAGTTCAATCCAGTCAAATTCGGTCATTTTAAAAAAGAACGAAAAAATCGGCTTTTCTGGGACGCATCGTAACAATATAATCTGTGGGAGTGTCGGTGCATAAAAAACTGATTTTAAGTAAAACTTTAGCAGAACTTCTATATGTAAAAACAAAAAAAAATTGAGCTAATGCTTACGAGACGCGCGAAAGCCTATAGCAGTTCCGGTTTAGTAGTGTAGCTGAAAATTGGGGTGTTCATGACTTTATGCTAAGTTAATATACAAATACCAAATTCTTTATCTGGATCCCATAACGATAGTTTCGTGGCGCCATTTTGTGAATGATATAGACTTGTGTCGCAGCCCGAAATCGCCAAAAAATTCACAAAACCCCCTATTTTGGCATTTAAGGACATTCAAGGTCATTGAATTCGGCGCCAATCGAGAGCCAGTGTACGACTTCCTATTAGTGATTAATAGTAATCTAGACCCTATCTCGCACCGTTACTGAGATACAGCGACCAATTGACCAAAAAATCGCAAATGTCGCCCACCCCCTCTCATTTAGCGCCCTCGTTTGCGTTGACCCCCTTCGAATTTATAAAAAAAAGCCTTACGGTTTTTGAAACTAGAGTCTTCCAGGCAGCCGATGGTGAAGATTTGGTGATCCTAGCTTGCACCGTTTTTGACTGATCCACCCGGGTGACAGACGGATGGACAGAGAATTGCGATGGCTAAGACGCGCTAAAGCAGTAGCTGCTTTCACGCGTAAAAATTTAAAATATTTTTGCAGCAGACACCGTAAAGAGAAGTGACTGAAGAAAGTTCAATGACGTCATCACACCTGTCTGCTGCCATGACGACAATGAACGCTGACGAGATGAGCACTACAGGTGCAAACAGCAAGACGTCATCGTCATCAAATGACTTGGAATTCTACTCCCAGATCGCCGTGGTGGTCATCGGATTCGTTGGAACGACAGGCAACGCGCTCGTGCTTTACGCTCTGTTTGCGTCTAAGCAGCACAAGAAACTAATTCTGATTGTCAACCAGAACGCGCTTGATCTTTTCAGCAGTTTTTCCCTGCTGCTTATCTACATACTAAAGCTTTGCAATGTCTACCTGAGCGGAACGCTCGGCTACTGGCTCTGCATGTTGCTACTCAGCGAAAACTTCATCTGGTGTGGAACGAACGGTTCCATCATCAACCTCGCCGCCATTACCATCGACCGCTATCTCAAGGTGGTCCATCCTGTCTGGAGCAGGAAGTGGCTGCGACCGTGGCTGATATACTCTGCAATGGCGTTCGCGTGGCTTGCCGGGATTGTATGCAACACGGTGTTGGTCTTCGTCACGAGCAAGGTCGTCGACGGCGTGTGCTACAGCTATATAGAATTCGGCGGCGGTTTGCAGTTCCGCGCCTACTTCGTCTGGTACATCCTTTCATTCTACGTCATCATACTGATCATCTTCATCGTCTGCTACGGTCGGATTCTCGTCGCCGTTCGTCGTCGTGCGACGCTGATGACTGACCACTGCTCCAGCGCATGCTCCGGACGGAGACTTTCCCCACACGCCCGTTCCCAGTCACATCAGATCCAATCCAACGTCATAAAGACGATGATACTTGTCAGTGCGTTCTACGCCATCACCTGGGGCCCGGCCAATGTCTACTACATGCTGTCATTGCTGAATTATCCTCCGGACCTGACGGTCGTCGACGCGCGCTATTACGCGACAATGTTCATCGCTTTCCTGTATACCTGTGCCAATCCGTTTATCTATGCGACCAAATTCGATCCCGTCAGAAAAGTTCTTAGAGACATGATTCCCTGTGTGAGGAGGCAACCCCCTACTAGTCCAGGGACATCAACCACACAGTCTTAGTGAACTAAGAAGGGCGCAAACGCGAAACCTGACATCAACGAGACCACCAGAGCTGCGGGGAGTGACATCGTCACATCGCGAGACTTGTTTTAACGTGCGATTGTCTATTCACTACATTTTTTCCTAATCGTCTTTATCGTACTTCGGCATAGTGCGCTGTCTAAGAGAAAATGCATGTCCGCACGGTATCAGTATGAAGCCAGCACGTGGCGCCACGAGGCACACTTCACAGCAGTCGTCAGAGGCTGATGCAGCTGCCGTCGTTGGTGATTTCGACGCCACTGACGTCGTCACTGCTGGCGCCTGACTGGCCTCATCCTTGTTTTCGCTGCTGCTGCTGCTGTCAACATGTGGCTGTAAAGAGGTGCTCAGTATGAACGCTGATAGAACGTCTAACCTCGTGCAAAACTGGTCCCGCGTTCTCAAATCCGCGTTGTCTCGCGATTTTAGCGCCCCCATCTAAAACAGACTTAGAGACGAATTACATAAAAAAACTAATTATATTATTTTGTTAAGCAGCAGCAAGTTGTAACTTAGTAGGCTCTGTGAATATTTATTTTTTATTTATTCAATAAAAACTATGCACAAAATTGCGCATAACAATCGTGAGGCCGAACATTGTTATCGATGTTGTTTTGTTGATAATTGACCATAAATCGATATGCAGACTGACGTTTTTTTATTAACAGTATTTTTTAATTGAATTAGTTTTTGCTTATGAACTCGCTCGTATAGGTCTATAGCTTTTAACGCCTACGGTAAAATAGTTCGTCGTCGTTGTTGCGACTGCTGTTATACTGTTGCGGCGACTTTATCAATCAACCGATGCTTTTATTTCACATAGAAAAGTTCGTATAAAAAGCTAGACCTCTCTAAACGCTTGTTGATATTACTCACTCGTGTTTTAAGCAGCTAATGCGAAGCATAACGTTATTAAACCTTAATTGTATTTCATCATTTTGTAAGATGGTTTCTGTAGAATTTTCCTTGATTTTATTGCAGCGATATTATCCGAACAGAACCCCAAAAACGAAGTGCGTCAATCAACTCTCAGAGAACTCAGTAGCCTCGTGACGTCAAGAGGAGTGGATTTGTCGGGCCTAACTGAACTTAGGTCTATCGATTTCCTGGCTATGTGCTGTAGGCCAGAAATGTTAACACACTTTTAGGCTTCACCTCCAGGCCAACACGAGACTCAGAGGAAGCCTTTTAAGGAGCTACGACGATACCGTTCGTAGTCTTAGCCTACTGCTACTTAATATTCAATTTCTTCCCCAGGCTAGCACCCAGGAACTAAGTTAAGCCATGACCTTTACCTTAGCAAAGCTCATGCAGACACCTATGGCAAACCCAATGTTTACAGTTTTTTTTATAAGTAATTGACGTTCTACTGGCCAGGACGTTAAGTTATGCAAAACGTCTAGAACTAAGTGACCTTTAAGCCTACTTTTCCAAATATTGACAATTCAATTAGCTATGCATTAAATTAGCTTCCCTCCAATTTTCTACAGTATTTTATAGCTATTGTGAATATTTTCATTGTACTTGTACATCTTATCATTTTCCAAAAGCTGCTGCATGAACCCGTTTTTTCGCATCCTTTGGCAGTAGCTCGACAGATGCACAAGAGTCGTGTGTAGGCTATAGCATTATGGAGTAAGCTTACCGGCTAGGAACGTGATCAGAATTATTGTTCGACTTTGTTGTCTTTTTTTCTATTTGATGCTAAATTTTTATCTATCCCCCCATCCGCCCCATTAGCTCGACCTGCTAGAGATAATACTGGACTAGCGGATGAGTGATTTTGAATATCTACGATATACTATACCGTACGCACTGCACTCCGTACAAGACCGGACATTTCATCTGAATGAAGATTTTCATGTCACTGCATCCCTCCTTCCCAGCGCCTTTAGCCGTTCAGTGATCAAGTAAATTCGTATTTCAGGGTCTAATTTTTTGCTGGGCGTAGTCCTTTGAGTGAGAACGTTTAGAACAAAAGTTAAACCGCATTACTCAACAAGAATTCTCGGTACACATATAGGCCTGTATGTGATGCCAAAATACACGTTTCGCGGTCTAGACCTAGTCCATAGCCTACCGTAGCCGAATTAAAACTGCCTAGATGTGGCAGATTTCCAAACAAATGTCTCCTTCCATTTGACTTTCATTCGTAGTCCCATCTGTCCATTTTCATGTTGTACAGTACACTGAGCACATTCTCAGGCGGTGGCCCAATTGCTAAGAAGAAAAATACGTTTTTCGAAAAACACTCTTAGATATCCGACACAAAATGATAACTGTTAATTTAATCAGTTAATCAAACAATCTTTGTTTACCCAGTGTAACGCTGATGAGTGAATAGTACATGCGACCATTAATTATAGGCCTACATACTTGTAATAAAACAAGTTGTGAGAATACCATTAACTCTAACAGAAACGATCGGGAACAGACAAATAAAAGACTTAGCATAACTGGTGGAAATTACGAATAAGCGGCGTAGGCCTACAGCACGGTGTAAAGCAAAATGTTCTAAGAGCGAAGAAAGGACCTGCTAAAAATGACGAACACAAAGCGGAATGGAAACCAACTAAAATAAAAGTAAAATCAGCTGAACTAGTTCAACTGTGCAGGATACGACTATTGCGCCGTCTTCAACAATAAAGATGATTGTATGAATGCAAAAATCTGTACATCGTAGTTCGGCTCTGAGTCTGGTCACTCTGGTGTAGCGCGAAATTAAGAAGTGGACTCGAAAAATATAGAGGGCGAGCTTATTTCACAGGCATGCCATTAGACACCGACAATAAAAAGTCAAGTGTGCAACTGAATTGCACAGTCAAAGTCTGATTCTATAACGTCAAGCCACAGCCAATCCGGATTTTGCAAATGAATCACGCGTATTCTAGGCTCCGTTTTTTGGGGCTGAATTAATTAAGTGCAGAACCTGTAGCCAAAAAAAATTAAACGGGTGAGGCTTTGTACTTAAACTGAAATAACGAAGTTCTCTCTTTTACAATTTAAAATAGTAAGACTATGTACCTTCAAAATACGTATTTCTAACTTACTGTACAAAGTAAGCAAAGAAAATATTGGCAAATATCCCGCTAATAACTAATAGAACAAAATATTAACAGACGCGAACCCGTGACATTTGCTACTTTTGCTACTGCACTAATCCGACCCTGCCGGCGTTAAATTACTAATATAAATAGGCTAGCTAACGATTGAATCATGTATCGTATCTAAAGCTATACATTTGTCGATTTCTACTAACAAATTAAGTTTTCTCGTCATCCCATAGCTGATTCATAGCTGTCCAATGACAGCGAAAGTCTCAGAAAATAGATTTCCCATTCAGGCTTGCAGCCTTTCCGTCTGCCCCATTTGACTTTTAAAGATTCGCTCGCTCAGTCATTGAAGGTCGTACCGTCGTAGAGATCTAAGAAAGCCTAACCATGCGTATTTATTTTTTTTCGCAGACTGCAAAAAATGCGGCCTAACCATGCACCTCGTAGAGCCTATACTCAGCTGAACCAATTTCTTTTCTTTAATCTGTTTTGCTAATAGGCCCTACACATTGTCAGATTCAAATTTGTATGAACATGTGAACTCGAAAAACTGTTTTAGAACTTTTATCCCACGACGCTGCAAGCGATTGAAATCGCGAATGTAAAAGCGCCTGCTGGATATCGGCGAAACCGATCATCACCAATGTTCTTTTTCATTTACAGCATCAGCAGCAGCAGCCCGATGGTATAGAATTGTCCGCTAGGCGTCGCCGGCGTCGGCGTTGTACCCGTGACTGGTGCAAGAAAAGCAACAGACGCCGCGGTAGTACGCATAGCGACAGAGACGAGCCTGAACCACCACCCGACAGTTTCTGAACTTGTCTCGGCACGTCGTCGACGAACCTAATATACGAGCACAACACTTTGTATCTATCTGTCTAAAGCTAGCTTCCATCCAACTAGTGGCGTAGACAGGAAGCC
>Ga0056128_1001720_pt1 | contig 25078 bp, 18 predicted proteins | sample WorMetLIZISLAND2_FD_71113 | JGI IMG/M metagenome (GOLD analysis project Ga0056128, IMG submission 71113) | Marine gutless worms symbiont microbial communities from Max Planck institute for Marine Microbiology, Germany - Olavius geniculatus... ... | reverse complement strand
TCCCTCCCCTACCCTTCTCTTGCTTCACTTCCTTTCTCCTTTTCTCTTTCTCAATTTCTTCCCTTCCCCTCTTTTCCCCTTTCCTCCCTTTTTCCCTTCCATCCCTCCCCCCAGAAGTAGGACCCCTAAGTTCCAGCTGTGGGGTCTGGAGGAGAGCTTATAGCTCCCCCATTAGGGTCCAGCCGAAATATACCGGGTGGCGCAAAAAAAACGTCCCGAACATTTGCATGCATTATTCAACCGAGCAGTCAAAATGAATCAGTGCAAAAGCATTTATGTAATGACTAAACATCTTCCAATATGTGTAGTAATTTTCGCCTAGAACACTTCTGTATTAGCCGTGATATAAACAAAAAATAACGTCACGTGCATAAAGCAATTTTTGCAAGTGGTTCGTCATTTGCATTGCTGCTTGTATGCAGGCTACGCCAAAACGTCACAGTAGGCTGAATCATTAGTCAACTAATCAGCAGAAAATGTGCTTAGTAGGTTTTCCATTCTCCTTTGCTACTGCTGCTAGACGCTTTTTCCACTGCTATATGGCTTTTCTGATTTTGGTTGTCTGATGTCGACATCATGCCATTTGAGGTTTGAAAAACGGTTTATGCATTCCTTCATAGACATAGACAAATTCTTGCCAGGTATACCAAACTAAATAATGAGTGGGGATTCAAATCTGTTGAATGCAGTGTGCATTTTTGTGAGCTGATGATATCGGGCGTTTTGTGTCGAAGGTAATTTGAGTTGCTTTGATGCGGTGTGATGGAACGCTGTCTTTACATAGTTGGATTTTTAACTCGTCTTACGTCATTAAGTGGCATCTAGTGGTGTCATTAGGGAGGTCATTGAAATTTATAAGTAAGTAAGAGTACATATTGGTCTACAAATGTGCAAAAAGAAATTCATCTCTATAAAGTATACGCATCCTTATAGTTATGCAAAGTTCGGGACGTTTTTTTGCGCCACCCGGTAATTTGGTGCATCCTAGCCATAAAATATGAGATCTAGTGGCAACACTCAATTATTTTCCTCAGTTCTTGATGTCTATTTTTAAATAAAAAATTGTGCCCAACCATCGGGGCCTGAGCCCCCTCCTTTGTCTGCGCCACTGGTGAGCCACTAACTTATTGCCCTACTGCTTCTGGTGCGGTTAATAAGTGCAAAATTCACTAAGCAGATACTGTACAAATTTGTATACACTGGAAGAACAATTTGTTGTGTGCAGTGTGCTTAGTAGTTATAGAAGTCTATAAATGTCATATCAGTATACCAGTACGTTGACCAGAGGCAGTGCTGCCTGTTTAAATCGTGTACTTTGCCACTTTTATCACCCATGCAGATGAGTAATAAAAATTATTTTATGTGGTTCGTTTGTATAATCTATCTATTTATGTGACCAATGTGGCTCGGGCCGAGTCCATCAAAGGTCTTTCAGAGGCATCCAAGTTCTAAGCATTAGAGTGACATATTACAAATTTACAAACAAGTTATTATATTTTGCTGCCATGAAAAATATTTAAATGTCTTGTTCATTATTACTGTCCACAGCAGTGACAACAGTATTATTTTCAGAAGAGTTTTTTTGTTTTTCTGTTACCACGATAACTCCTGAACTGCTGCACCTAGCTTGACAACCTCTAGAACACTACTGAAATTCAAGGTTAAAGGTCGAGGTCACAGGACCAGATTCTCAGATTTTTCACCTTCATGAGATAAAGCAAAAAGTATGGCAGCAGGATTACAAAAAAATTGTGGATGGATTTGCCACAATTTTTCAGGGAATGCTACATCTAGCCAATTTCCCCTGGACATAATCCCTCACGCATATTGCCCTGGAAAAAATTTCCCTGGGCATAATCCTGTGGATAGGTGTAAAATGGACAAATCACCCAAATCTCCCTCCCCCAGACAAAATCTATTCTGACAGTATCTGTGGATGAGCATTAAATGGACAACATCCCTCCAGACAAAATCCCCCCCAACATAATTCCCCGGATTCACAAAGTGTTGCACAGTCATGGCCCATGAACGGTACTTAGCCATGAATAAGGCTTGTCCATATAGTTCTTTTTATTTCTAGTTTGAAGTACATTTTAAATGAGCAATCGTAACATCCATTTGCATTTGTCTTATGCTACAGCAGCATAACAAACAATATTCTAAATTAATCAAACCGTGTTTTTTTTTCTGGCAAAAGCAGACATCAGTTGAGTTAACAGCAATATTAGAAATGATAACAGCATGGAATTATAAATAAACAGAAACAAATGGTAGCGATCCAATCTAGATAACTACCAAAGACACAGAACCATTTTAACAACGCTGGTTAATAGTTGATATAAAACGAACAGACTGTCCTGTTAACTAAAGTGTTAGCTGTCTACAGTTCACTGTTAAAATTATCAGCAACAAATTGCTAATATACTGGATCAGATAATTTTATACTACAGTAATGGTAATAATAATAATAATAATAATAATGCTAATATCTTGACTACAGCAAAATTATGCACCAGAAGAAATACTGCAGGATTGCAGGTGTGGTAAATGACTTGAAAATGACATGCTCAGATTTCCACATGCAAATAACATTGCACACAGATTGTTCACAGCAGCAGCAGATCGACCAACACAAACTTCCATGCCACTACACTTCAAATAAGCCACAAATAACAGCTCAGACGTCAGGCAAAAATAGCTCGCCACTTTTCGGAAGATACAATGTGAAATAAGATTAACTTCTTCTGCTTCAGCAGACACTTAGTTGAGCATGACGGACAACAACATCGTAACTGCGTTGCAAAAATAACTAATGCATTAAGCTGCACATCATCTTTTAACAACTCAGCTGCATTTGAAAGACGAGAACTCGCCAGACTAAATTATGAAACTATTCTGAACCTTGAGAAACATCAGCTCAACAAAATCAAACATTGTAGTATGTATTCGAACACTATATTTTAAAGATAATTTGGCCACTGCAGCAGAAAACAACATTTTTCACAAGCCATCACCCTAAATTGCTTTTTTTGATTTTACGTTTAAAGCAAGAAAAGAAAATATTCCCATGTGCTCACTGTGAAATTTTATAAACAGCAACAAACGAGACAGGTAGATGAACACCATCCATGACCAACAGGAACACCAAACTACAGATCATCATGTTCACGACAACAGACTGTAACACACTAATAAATTATATGCCTTTATGAAAGATACAAATGAGAGGATTGAAAACTGCAAAAATACTTTACAAGTAGTGTGAACAGTTGAATGCTGAATCTAATAAATATTATACTGTAAAGAAAACCAAAACAATACTATGAGAGAAATGGCACACACACTGACACACATGATGAAAATAGCAAAATGACCAATCACTTGAAACTGTCAAATGTAACCCGTGTGATCCAAGTTCATATAACTGACAAAACAAGAAATCTGAGCTAATGCTTGTGAGATGCACGAGAGCCTATAGCAGTTCCTGTTCGCAGGTGATCTTAGTCTATTTCCATACATTTCGTCACAATTCACTTTTTGCAGCCAAAAATAGCCAAAAAATCACCAAAAACCCCTATTTTTAGGGTTCAAGGTCAATCAAGGTCATCAATGTTGACAATCCTAAGAAGCTCATCGCCAGTGCTTGTTATGTTAAGCAGCATGCCTATCCTGCAACCATTTTCACGCTAGACAAGCCAGCAGCAGACAAATAACCACTTTTTAGAGGGGTACTCCTCTTTGACCCCCGCATGTGCAGGCATCCTTGAACCTAGAGGGTCTGGACTTGGATTCCTAAAATCTACATTCAATGCTGAAAGTTTCATATGCAGGTTGTCTTGGTCTATCTCCAGCCATTTTGGTGCAATTCACTCTTGAAATGTGTTGTTACAGCATGAAATTGCGAAAAATTTACTAAAATCCCCTATTTTGGGGGTTCAAGGTCATTCAAGGTCATCGATGTTGACATTTCTAAGAAGCTCGTTGGCAGTGCTTGTTATGACAAGCAGCATGTCTGTGCCTATCTACAACCATTTTCACGTTAGACGAGCCAATAATGGTAGAATAACGCCTTTTAAGGGGGTGCCCCTCTTTCTCCCCCTCATTCATGGGGACCCCCTTCACCCAGTGGCATGAAATTTTGTCACAAAATACTAGAGACTCTAAGCTATCATATGGTAAAACCAGAAGTCTCTATCTCACCTGGGCTCCGATCGGTACCAGGTTGTGACAGACAGACACCAAGACAGAATCATGAATAGCTAATATGCGCTATAGCTATGCTAGCTCTCACGTGTAAAAACTCTGTACCGTATATTTCAGTCAATCTGCCTATATTTCATTCAACAAGTGTGGGTGATTACGTCATCACGAGCTTCACGTTGCCTTAACAAGCCACTGTCAAATCTTGTTAACTAACTGGACACACTCGACAATGATGGAACGGAATACAACCAGTACGATATATTCTCTCTACCTGTGGCTTGGCATTTACCAGCCAAATGTTAGCACCAGTCCGTGCACAATGTGACCTAGCAAAAAACCATACGCAAAGAAGAACAACAGCAGTAGTGGAAAGAAGAACATAGCAGCAATCAGTAAAACACAAGTTATGTTGATTGACTGACTGACGGAGGATCATCACGTGAATAGATTGATCTTGCTCTGTATTGGCTTTCGGCACATGTGACAGAGAGTCAAAGACTCGGCGCACTTGGAGCATGCGCTGTGTCCACACAGGAACGCAACGTTCCATGCGTTCTCGAGGCATATCGAACAGACAAGTGACTCCTCTAGCTGCTCCATTCTGTAACGGACTTCCATCAACTGCGCTGCCTCCATTGACTCCAGCAGATGACGACTGATCTCACGACCACCTACAGCAGCAACAAACTCCTTGCTAACAGCTGCCTGAAACTAAGGTAATCATTGCCAAGGTAAATCGCTGATAGTCAACAGCACTTTCTCACAGCTCTGTAAACGATGCGAGCAGTGCTCATCTCCGTTTCCAAAACCCCGAGACTGCAGTGAGACCAAACACAGCTCAGGAAGCCAGAACTCCTATATACTACCATTATCTTCCGGATAGCTAGAGCAGTACCAAATTATATTGCCTGGTGATAGAGGCACACGTGTGTAAACAACTTGCCCAAAGTTGTTACATGGCAGTGTACTGGCCGGGAGTCAAACCAGCAGTGACCTGGCGATCATTAGTCTGAAGCACTACCATTAGACTACCAAGCCGCAAGCCAAAAACTAAACGGACAAGAAAATCAACAAAATGTTCCAGCAGTTATGCTTGTACAATGTACTGTTGGTACCAAAGCTCAACATGTTTGAAACTGGTGGTGGAGTAATATGGGCCCACATTAAAAACATCATTATATCATACTACAGCAATTCGAAACCAAGACCGAAACAGTGACAGAATAAAGCCTCAATTTGTTTAACAGAAACTACGTTGAAAATAAATCAATAAAACAGAACGAGGTAAAAAATGCTAATTGTTAAACCAGCAAACGTTTAGGGAATCAACGACGTCAATTTCACAAACATGTTTCTGCATGGGAGCACCAAAATAAGATCACCATCAACATGTTTTTGAAAAAAACTGCTAATATGAAATTTATGGTGCAAAATTCCAAGCACAGCAGCACTGTTTTAATAAGAAATTAATATTGCTGTTAAAAGCAAAAGACATTTTGCTGACATGTATATAATACACACAGCAGCATGATCACAACTCAAAACTTCAGTAATGTTTAGCTACACTGAAAAGTCACTGATAGATGAGCATCCGAGCTACTGTGCATTATGTAAGACAAACCTGGGCCAATTTTAGTGGAAATGACAGCACGGCACTGGATGCACTTCTTCATTCGGACACTGCATGGGACGCAGACAGTACGGTGACCACACGGCCGAAAGACGACCTCAGCGCGTGCATCAGAGCACACAATGCACTCCGCGTCATCATCACCGCCGCTGCCATTACACAATGACGACGACACAGCAGAGTCTGAACATGAGCTACAAATCAACACACACGTCACATTGTCACAACCATATGCCATCAGACGGCATATCGACACAAACACTAACGAAGAACGACTTCTCGCAAAAGTTCTGCAACACCCTTAATTCAGAGAATTGAGCACGGATCACTTTGCATCAGGTAATCTGTGCAAATGAAAATTAATAATATACTGATCAAACACATGTTAAACGCTAGACCAAGCAACCAACCAACTTAATGGTATGAAAATTAGAAACAGAATTAAAGCGAACAATCTACCATTCAGTCAAGCAAGCAGAGACAGAGAAAGAACCTGACGTAGCGTCGGACAACATCGATGACATGGTGGTCAACAATGTGCATGATGGGAGAAACATGTCGGTGGTTCTTGGCATCAAGACTTGCACCGTGACACAGCAGGAAGCATGCTACCGACAGACTGCCGGGGTTCTCCAGCTCCAAACACAGCTCACTGTGAATCTGCCATACAACAGCATTCATGCCAATGCACAGCTTTTTACATCACGCTTAAAAAAACACTACATAACCTTTTTTCGGGAAATCAAAAACACACGAAAATTTGGGACATTCATTAGAACATTTTGCTTGACCTAGCAAATACAACAAAAGTAAAAAAAAACTGAAAGTAGTAAAAATTTACAAAAGCAAAATTTCTTTATCTGGAGACAATGACAATGTCAAAGAGCAAGGTCACCACTCCTGGGCATGTAACAATTTGCTTCTGTACCCTGATAATGAACAAAATTAATGCTGATCGGCACAGAGTGTTATAATAATTGAAACATTAAAGGACTGCAGTAAAGAATATACCCGCTGAATGGCATCGGCTTGGTCAAGATTGATGGGAGTTGTGTGACGTGCAAATGCTAGATGCAAACATGTTTCAGCCTCTTCATCGGCTGCCAGCACATTCGCTCCTGCACCACAAGCCCACTGATATACTGTGGATACACTGGAAACAGCTTTCACACTCAAAAGTGTAATCATGCATGAACTTACAAGAAAATACAAAAGGAATATGGGCTAAAAAGCCTAAACCAACTTGCCACTAATGCAAATTAATCAATGGAGCATTATCATTGTTACTCTGTTTATAATTATTCGTATTATACGTAGTTGTGTATCCACAAACAAAATGTAAGTCAGGTATGGGAGGTAAACTTATACATGGGTCAATACATACATTTGCAGTCTGAAAGCTTCGGAATGTATACACAGATCAACTTAGATGCACATGTGCGCAGTGCTAGTATTACTACTCTTGTAAAGATTACAATTGCTATAACTACGATCATGATAACGATCAGCACGATTATCATCATCATTAATGTTTGCAACAAGACAAGGCCTAGAATATAACACACAAAAGTTGCATAAGAAAGGCAAATGCCACTTATATGTTTACAAAGATGTGTTTATCATTATTAGTCAAAGCTAGGCCAGTTTCCAAAAGTAAGCAACCAAAAACTGTGTAACAGTTGTGGTACGTATGCAGTGCACTGCACACAAGGATGAATGGATGTGAATATAATTACAAAAAAAGTACATGTATATGCAAAAGTCCATTTGTTGCTTAGCACTCCAAATGCTGACCTTTAAGCACAAGAAGTTCAACCAAAGAAGCATGGCCCTGAGAGATCGCCAGTAACAACGGAGTCTGTTTCCGATAGTTGACAATCTCGATGTTGGCCTGACCCTGAAACCCAATAATATATTCCCATTCCAGTCAAATACCATAACCAGTCACAAATAGTCTAAGACATCGGCAAACTAGGAGCAGCACGAAACTTGCCAAGCCTTGCACAAATTAAGACTATACTAAATAATGCAAAAATAACTGCATAAATTAACACAAAGATCGGTACTATTACCATGTCAATGTCAACATTAAATTAATATAGTGCAACAATAGTGGAAAATTATCATGATATGATATTATTATAAAGCATCTCCAATGACACCACGACACTGTTGGTTAATGATCAAAAGGTTCATTCAGCAATAATTCTATCAATTTTTTCCCAAGAGAAGGGGGAGGGCTCAAGAAACCTAAAAACTAGAGCTGTCAAAGCGTTATTTTTTTAAACGCATTAACACACTGCGCTAATTTTTTAACGCATTAATTAACGCGTTATTAACACACCCAGGCCTGTTGAGAGGAAGAGTAGGGGAGTATCGCAAGTTACCCTGGGCACCGCAACGTTTGGGGGCCCCGCCTGTAAAATAGGCCTATAGAAAGTTAGAAATACATTTTTAAACATATAATCAACAACAACAGATGACATAGTTAGCATAATCTATTAGCCTGTCGTCAGAATAATTACTTTTTACAGTAATGATGGAATGTCAACTACAGTTTAGTTACTTGAATTCATTTGATTGTCAAATAACCGCAGTTTAATGGAATACTGAAACTTTTGCTTCGCAGAATTTTGTAAATGAACATAAATTTACATAAGTGCGTAAATTTTTTTAACGCACGTTAATTTTTTTTAATGTGTGTTAATTTATTAACACATTAAAGTGTTAATTTGACAGCTCTACTAAAACTGATGATCAAATAATCCTGCAAGTAACTTGTGTGAAAATGACAGAACAAGAAAAGGATGTCGCACCACATCAATGAGTGTCTCAGCTGTCTTGAGATGACCGTTCAATGCCGCTAAATGCAGCGCAGCGAAGCCGTCGTCTTTCTTGACGTCAACCAGCTGCCGAGCTTTGGTCAGTATTTTCTGTACAGCGCTGTCCATTCACAAAACACACATAATGTAGTGCACACACAACTGCATAGCAATAACGAAATGCAAAAAAATACATACTAGTAGTACAATAACACTTGACTTCAACTGACTGAGAATAGACATATGAGCATCCAGACACATGTGTATGTATGCAGAATGCAAATGCATACATACAAACTATCTTGAAATTTCTGCTCAAATGCTAACCAAGAATTAACAGAGTATATTAACAATGGTTTCAACCGGATGACTATCACCATATGAAGAAACATCCAGGTGAACATGTCTGCACTGTGCATATGGCTGCACATCTAAAAACTACACCGTGGTCCATAAAAAATGTGCCACTTTTATTTTTTGAATAGCTCCGTGCAGCATTGGCCGATTTTAATAATTTTTGGCATGCAACATCAGGAAAAAACTTGACGCAAACGACTATACTCTTGGCCACCTCACTTTAATACTGTCGTTACACTACCTTGTGAAATGCAGGTTGTTGAGCCTGCTGTTTGCGAGTGGTGTCAACATTTGCCGCTTGCATTCACGCTGAAAGAAGACATTTTGAGCACATGCTGTGTAATAAAGAGGATGTGATGTGACATGTGTGACTTCTTGAGATACAATAGTTGCCAATAGTGTTTGTCACTTTTCTGTTAATCATTTCTGAGTCAACACATACACTATCCAGTATGAATTCAGTGTTAGAAATAGCCAAACTACGACTTCTGCATTTTACAAGGTAGTGTAGTGACAGTATTAAAGTGAGGGGACTAAAACTAAAATCACTTGCGTCAAGTTCTTTCCTGATGTCGCATGCCAAAAACCATTAAAATCGGCCAATGTTTCACGAAGCTATTCAAAAAATAAAAGTGGCACGTTTTTTATGGACTACAGTGTATAAGACACTTTCTGACAGCCATTAGCCAGCAGATGGATCCTCCTTCATCATACCATATGGCAAATAGGTGCAACCTGAACCATGGACTTTCACTCAAGCCAATTTTGCAGCTCAGAGAACATGAATGGCCAGTACTGTAACCAACATCAGGCAATCTCAAATCGACCAAAAAAATGTAATATCAATGTAATAAAACTACAGCATGTCTCAACTTATTCTAGATAAACTGCCATCTGAGTAGTACTTGTAAACTTTGTCAATAACAGTAACAGCTACACTGAAATAATAATGTTTATGGTGCAATTATCATAGCTAGGGCCCACAGTTTTTCGCGGGCCGCAGAATTTCAAACAAAGGGATGGAATTTGCCCTTTTCCATGGAATTTTGACATTTCCGCGAAATTTCACAGAAGTTGAGAAATGAATGATGATTAGTATGATGTCGGTTTGATAACGTAATTAAATAGACTATTTACAGGGTGCGGCAAAAAAGTAGCCCCATAAAGTTTTTCACTGTTTTCTGAACAACCATTTAGAACTTAAAATTGAAATTTTACAGATTTGTTTACTGAAATGCCTTACATCTAACTGCCAAGTGAAATCTGATTCTATTTAAAAATGACAAAGTTATAGACTTTTTAACATGACCGACTACCAATTTTTCAGCATTAAAAATGTTCAAGCTGAAAATGCTATTTGGTTTTTAAAAAGTGGTTACCACGTTATTGCCAATGACGTCACAGTGACCACTTGATAAACAGTAATTTATTTTGTTTATAAATTATCACTAAATTATCGTTATCGCTGCCCACCGGATTCATCTACTAGCAAGACATCGTGCAAGCATACAGAACTGGTTGCGGGCCAACTATGTAGATTTCATCACAAAAAAACGGTGGCTTCTAAATTCGCCAAATATATACCCAATGGACTATCGTGTGTGGGGTGCAATGTTTGAGGCTTACCGCAAGCTCAAAACAAAGCCAAAAACAATCGCTGAACTCAAGGAAGCGCTTCAGGTTATCTGGAGCAACCTACCACAAGGACCGATCGACAAGACTGTGAAAGACTTCTCAAATTAAGCGACTGAAGGCTTGTGTTAAAGCTTGGAGCTCTCAGTGGACACTTCAAGCATTCACAGTAACAATAAAATTCTGGCATATGATCATTAGCTAACTGTTTTGTTTCAACGATGTTACTAAATTGGTGCTGTAGCCTGAATATTTTTCAACGCTGAAAAATCGATAGGCGGTCATGTTAAAAAATCTATAACTTTGTCATTTTTCAATAAGCATATTTTATTTGGCACTTAGACATAGTATATTTCAGTAAATAAATCTGTTACATTTCAGACTAAATTGCTAAACAGTTGCTGAGAAAACAGCAAAAAACTTTAAGGGGCTACTTTTTTGCCGCACCCTGTATATAACAAAAAAATCAATCTGAACTGCCTAAAGCTGTGTGCCCTACTAATATCCATGCCAATCACAATGCGAATTGACAGACTGCACTTTTGAAAAAAAACTGATAATTTTCTTTGTTGCTAGCATAATAGTACTGAGCAAAACATCTTCAATAACTGAAGTTTCTCAACAAGAAAAAGCTCAGTTAACTCAAAAACGTGAGACCGCGTTCAGCCATGGAATTTGGATGATTTTGCTGCGGTAAGCCGCAGAATTTTGCCAACTTGCCCGCGGAATTTGGCAAAATTTCCCGTGGAAAACTGTGGGCCCTAATCATAGCACTGCCAGCACAACAGTTCACCCAGTTCGTCTGATAATGTAGCATTCGAGCCAGGCAGCTGCCAACCTATAGACCAATCTTGCGTTACGTGCACCTGTGATATGGATAAGTTCAACAAGTCTATCTGTATAAAAGAACAATTACATTATATTGACACATTTACGCTGTTCTATATGTTTTCCATGAGTGTACAATCTCTGTCAGTTCACAGATGGCTAGCAGCCAAAAGCCAAGTACTGAGTATATGCTATATACTGTGTGCTAACAGTTGCCAGTGACGTACTAGTTGTTGCCTTTGAGAGCAGCATGGTGAAGCACGTTGAAGCCGCGAGCATTGCGTAGCAGCAGGTCCACTGAAGACAGACTCAGCAGCAGATCTATCAACTCCGTGTTGTCCTTGCTGATAGCATCATGCAGCCCAGTGTCACCATACGAATCCTACATACCAATAGCATTAAATCACCCACAGCAGCAGTACTCCTTCACAGCTCTGTGACCCAAAGGCTCAGTGTTTGCTGGCCTTTGCGCTGGCAGTGAGTTGCAGATGCAGCTCAGTTATATGAGCAGTACTGTAGATCACACCTCTCCCATATACTGCCGTCACCTTCACAATGGTTAAGATGGTACCAAATTATACTGTTTGGTGACAAGGGCACATGTGTTAATTTAACAAACTGTCCAGAGTTGTTACTTGGCAGTGGACCAGCAGGCAGTCAAGCCAGCAATCACGCGATCGTGACACTCTACCATTACACCACCAAGGTACACCAATGTTCATCAAATTGATGGTTGTCAGTTTTTATTTGGGTTTTTCCATCAACTTATCGTTTTGGAAATTTCTGTGCCAGATCAAACTGGCTGTTCTCTGCTGGTTCTGAAAAAAACACTATCATATCACTGCATAATGGGTATGCCAAACATACAGTCAAATACTGCTCAAACACTTTCACGCTGTCATTAATATCAAGACAAGGTTGAAAAATAAATGAATGAGTAGAAATTTAACATCCCACTCAACACATAATATGTCATTTCAAGGATGGCTTTTCCAGGCAGTGCACGCATAAACACAAATGACGACACACAAAACTCAACCTTTACAGAAAAAACCCGATACAGAACGAAATGTCAGAGAACTTTACTTGTACGTTGACATCACAGCCGTAGTGGAGTAAGACCTGAATGCATCTCAAGTGCTGCTTGTTGACAGCAATGTGCAGTGCAGAGCACTGGCTGCTATTGACAGCATTTACTTGCGCACCAGACTGCAAAAGTAGGCCCATCACTTCCGCCTGATCACTAAAACACCAGACATACACTGTGATCCTCTGAGCTACCTCACAGGTCAACTCAGCCTTCCATCCCTCCAGGGAAGGCAAATCGAACACCAGCATGCCTGGCTTGGGTTAAGATGGGGCACGTTCACCTGAGCTGGGTGGAACAGGTTAACACCATGTAGTCATATGACAAGTGATGCTCCGCAGCTCAGCAATCAGTTTCCCATGAAGAGTTATAGATACCCTTGAACCTTTTGCTTTATGACTGTCACAACATGTCGAGTGTGGACTGGGCACTGCAAAGTTCAACTGCCAACTACTATCATCAGCAAATATTATGCAAGCAACTGTAATACATACTGAGAAATAATCAAAAAAAGATGGAAGCAAATCAAATAAGACTTATAAAAACATTAGTAAAGTGAAGCATACTAATATACATTGACATGCAAAGAACACAGACTGGTAAAGTTGTGATTCTGGTCAAAATACAATTAATCACGAGTGAACAGGGTGCAGAAAGTTAATTAAAACCCAAATTCCATTGCGCCGACTTTGCGACAAAGTCCGGGACAAGTTCCCGACAAAGTCCCAGACTTGTCGCAGACACAAATCATGAAAGTCCGCGAAACAAATCACGTCACCGACTTTCATGATTTGTGTCCGTGACAAGTCCGCGACTTGGCGGTGAACTTGTCCCGGACTTTGTCGCCGACTTTACCCATGCATTGTAAAAGACTAAATTCCATTAGAGCGACACAAATGGGTTTGTCGCGGACTTGTCACGGACTTTGTCGTAAACATCTTGACATGTCGAGATGGTTTGTGTCTGCGACTTTCATGATTTGTGTCCACGACTTTCCCAGCGGGGTAGTTTCAGTGAAAGTCGGCGTAATGAAATTTGGGCTTTAACAAGCAGGAGAACATTTGGAGAAATGTCATCAACACATCAACATCATTCACAGTGTAACTATTCTAACAACAATTTATTTTTAGGTTTACTTGTACTAGCCCACAGTCCTGCATAATCTTAGCAGCAATTTCTGACTTCCAAAGAATGGAGAAGCAATATTTTACAAGGTGGATGTCCCTACGAATGAATACCCAAGTGATGGTATCAATGCAAAATCAGCAGAAAGTTGTAAGTACCCAAATGCTGCATAATGAAGAGCTGTGTCGCCATCTTCATCCTGCAGCTGGAGGTTGGCATTAGCCTTGAGCAGCAGCTGGACAATGTTTACATAGCCCTGGTGAGATGCTACTTGCAGAGCTGACTTGCCTGAACTTTTTACATCCACCTGGACCACACACATGCAACTATTTCAGCATTCCTCTATCAATTCCTCAATCAATAAGTCAATTGGTCGATCGATTATCACTGAGTTGCCTTAATGGCAGACCTACTTCAGCGTGAACAGCCAGCTGAGAAATAATTTGTTTCAGACAGCGATGTCCAGGTATGCTTTCATCAACTCTCTGACATATGTCCAACTGTGCACTGTTTTATTAGCTAAGAATTATTTTTAAAACAACAATATCAGCAGCACCATGACAAAAACCACTCTGGTAAGAAATAACTACTAATCAATGTCATGACTAGTTAGTGGCATAAAAAACCACGTAATTCAGTGATATACAAACTAAACGTGGTCTTGAAGTTATTGCAGCCAAATCAACATCTACATATGTAAATGACATCTGTCTGCAATAAACCACGATCAGAAAGTAGCAGATTCTACCTTGTTTGGATGTTTTCTGACCACATCTCGTACAACATCGAGGTTGCCCTGAGCTGCGGCACGCACAAGTTTGTCAGGGTCATCAACGACGAAAGCCTGAGCGACCCGCAACAGATCATCCAGCCCGGCATGAAGAGCACGATCTGCATAGCAATAATAATCATGACAATGACGATAACGATAACAACAACAACTACAATAACAACATTTATACCCGTGTTAAAAACTAACAGTTAAGACAGTTGATTTGGCTGCAATAACAGTTGAGTTGAGCTGTTTCAGAACACTGAAAAATTCACACAAAAGCACAATATTGCTCTTTTTTGTTGCTGTTGCTGCTGATGTTTTGATCATCATTATCATTATTATTATATAACAAGAAATCTGAGCTAATGCTAATGAGATGCACGAGAGCCTATAGCAGTTCCTGTTCGCAGGTAATCTTGGTCTATCTCCATCCACTTCATCGCAATTCACTTTTTTTGCATTCAAAAATCGCCAAAAAATTACAAAACACCTATTTTTAGGGTTCAAGATCATTCAAGGTCATCAATGTTGACATTCTTAAAAAGCTCGTCGCCAGTGCTTGTTATAATAAGCAGCATGTCTGGCCTATCTCCAACTATTTTCACGCTAGACAAGCCAACAACAGATAATAACCACTTTTAAGAGGGGTACCCCTCTTTGACCCCACATGTGCAGGCCTCTTTGAACCTAGATTTGAATTGCTAAAATCTACATTCAATGCTGAAAATTTCATATGCATGTTGTCTTGGTCTATCTCCAGCCATTCCAATGCAATTCACTCTTGAAATGCATGTTGCAACCCAAAATCGCAAAAAAATTCACTAAAACCTTTATTTTGGGGGTTCAAGGTCATTTAAGGTCATCAATGTTGACATTCCTAAGAAGCTCATTGCCAGTGCTTATGATAAGCAGCATATCTGTGCCTATCTGCAACTATTTTTACACACGACAGCAAGTACTGCTGAAGCGCATCTTAGCCATCGCAATTCTGTCTGTTTGTCCGTCTGACTGTCTGTCCGTCCATCTGTCCATCTGTCCATCTGTCCGTCACATGGGTAAACCAGTGTCATAAACGGTGCAAGCTACCATCACCAGATCATTCAGTAAAGCTTTCCCATAAATTCGACAGGGGTCACGCCAACAGAGGGTGCTAAATGAGAGGGGGGTAGAAAAAAATTGCGATTTTAGCCAATAAGTCGCTGTATCTCAGAAATGGTGCAAATTAGGGCCTATGTTACTATTAATCACTAATAGGAAGTCATACACTGGCTCTCGATTGCCACCAAATTCAATGACCTTGGATAACCCTGAATGCAAAAATAGGGGTTTTTGTGGGAAAATTTTTTTGACTTTCAGCCAATAATGGTGGAATTCTTGCAGTGAACGGGGCACACAATACTGAAATTCATGCACTAGATACATGCGCTAGGCGTCATCCACCGTCAAGTCTAAATGAAACAAATGAAGTAAAATAAAACTGCAGAGTAAAAAACTTTCATTTACAAAATTTGATATAAAAATCCCACAAATCTTCCTTGAAAACCAGGCCTAACATGGAAAACTGCAAAAAGTTGGTCAGCTAAGCAAGAAATAAAAGTAGCAGCATCATCACAAGAACAGTGAACAAGTAATTTGAGCAAAGCTCACGTGACGAGCGACAGCAGCATTACTGCAACCTGGGCAATCATGTACCGCATGCAAATAGGTGCAGTTCACTCTTGAAATCTGTGCCACAGCTGAAAGTTGGAAAAAACATTAAAAACCCTTATTTTGGTGGTTCACGGTCACTTGAAGGTCATCAATGTTGACATCGTTTAAAAGCTGGTCACTAGTGCTTGTTATGATAAGCAGTATGTCTGTGCCTATCTTCATCTGTTTTCACTTTAGACGAGCCAATACCAGTAAAATAACCACTTTTAAGGGGTACCCCTATTTGATGCCCACCTGCGCAGGCATCCTTGAACCTAGGTGGTTGGCACTTGAACCGCTAAAATCTGCATTGTATGCTGAAAATTTCATACACAGGCTGTCCAGGTTTATCTCTAGCCATTTCATCGCAATTCATCTTGACATGTGTGCTGCAGCCAAAAATTGTGAAAAATTCACTAAAAACCCCTATTTTGAAGGCTCAATGTCATTCAAGGTCACCAATGTTGATAAATCTAAAAAGCTCGTCACCAGTGCTTATTATGGAAAGCAGCACGTATGTACCTATCTGCAACCGTTTTCACGCTATACAAGCCAATAGCAGCAAAATAATGTCTTTTTTGGGGGGTGCCCTTCTTTGACGCCCTTGTTCAAGGGGAATCACTTCACCCAAGGGCACAAAAATTCGTCATGATAAACTAGAGTCCTTGAGGCATCCCATGGTAAAAATTTCGGGATTCTAGCTTGCACCATTTTGATACAATCGCAGAGTGTGACAGATGGACAGACAGACAGACGCCCAGGCCATGGCTAAGACACGCAAAGCATTCTGTTATCGCACGAAAAAATGAGACTCACGGGCATGGTTTAGTACAGAGTTGTTGGTAGCAGCTAAAGTATTGGTGGTATCTGGCCGGCCGTCAGGCTGCAACACGCAACACTTGGAATGTATCCGACAAAGCTGATCACCGATCTTTACCATCAGGTCACCATCAGATAAGCACTGTACAATGCTGCCAACTTTACCCACAGTCTGCAATGTCACAACAAACCACATTTATGCACATTTATAGTTAGCTACATAACTTTCCACATTGCTTCACAATGAACACACATCATTACTTGAATGATCATAGACTACATTATTGCTTTTATATCAGTCCAAATATTTACAATCTCAGGAGCAGTGACTATGTACATCCATTTATCAACAATATGTACAAAGAAAAAGTTTGTTTATATAACACAATATTAAATGGTGCAAACAGTTAAAGCCCGTTTCAATACATAATATTGAAACTAATTAAATTTTGTCAATTAAACTTTTCTTCCTTGTGATTCTATACCTAATCTAAACCCTAATGCTGTTAGCTGTGTGACAGGCAGACATCCACTTCAAAACAAGAAATTTGAGCTAATGCTCACGAGATGTGCGAAAGCCTATAGCAGTTCCTCTTTGCAAACTGTCAGTCATCTCTAGCCATTTCGTCGCAGTTCATTCTCGGAGTGTGCGCTGTAGCCGAAGATTGCAAAAATCAATAAAAACCCCTTATTTTGGAAGTTCAGCATCTTTCAGAGTCATTCATGTTGATACGACTGAAAAGTTCATCACTAGTGCTTTTTGGGATAAGCAGCATGTCCATGCCTATCTGCAACTGTTTTCATGAAAGACTGGCCAACAACGGTAAAATAATGACTTTTACGGGTGTACCACTCTTTGATGCCCTCGTGCGCAGGTTACATTGAACCCAGAAAATCAAGACTTGGACCGTCAAAATCTACGTTCAATGCTAAAAATTTTATATGCAGCTTTTCCATGTCTATCTCAATTGATTACGGCACAGTTCACTCTTGAAATGTGTCTCACAGCACAAAAAATCCATAAATACCCCTATTTTAATGTTCAAGGTCATCCAAAATCATTGAATTCAGTGGCAATCAAGTGCCATTGTATGACTTCCTATTAGTGATTAATAGTAACCTAGGCCCTATCTCGCACCGTTACTGAGATACAGCGACTTATTGGCCAAAAATCGCAAATTTTGCCAACCCCCTCTCATTTAGCGCCGTCGTTCAGGGTGACCCCCTTCAAATTTATGGATAAGCTTTATGGTTCCGGAAACTAAAGTCTTCCAGGCAGCCGATGGTGAAGACTTGGTGATCTTAGCTAGCACCATTTCTGACTGATCTACCCGTGTGACAGACAGACAGACAGACAGAATTGCGATGGCTAAGACACGCTGAAAATAGTAGCTGCTTTCGCATGTAAAAAATCTTAAAAGACCAATCACGAAAACTAATGCAGAACTCGTCAAACCAGAGAACAATATCAAAGCAAGCTGCTTCACAAAAATTAAACAAGCAGTAGTGGTAGAGGTGATAGTGGTAAAACATAATCGTTAAATTTCCTGAATGATAATTTGCATAATTAATGGGCAAAAATTTTCGGCACAAGGTAAAGGCACATACATTGGCAGTCTTAGCCAGATCTGTCCGACTCTGTGCCACATCTTTGCCCACTGCTGCTGCTGAGGCAGGATTCTCAGTAATTCTCACTGAATCTCCCACTTCAAAGTGACTCACCTACAATGACAGACAAAATCATCAATTACAATACATAATTTCCTTATGACACCTTCTACCATTGTAAAGTTAAGTCAATAAGCATATTGTACAAGCATCAAATTAGACCACTTCGTCATTTTTAGATCAACCATCTCTCAAAAATCAGCAGAAATACAGTCTTTATCGAGATAAGATTGGTTGAAAAATGCGTGAGTTGTCGGGGGTTGAAATTTCGGCCTTCCCATTGACTTGGCACATCGTTTATACAACAGCTTGTTGCTACCGCACAAGCCGTGATAACAACAATAGAAACGAAACTATATTTAGCATGAGTTCTAAGTAAAGTCTCACAATTTTTACCTTCGCCAAGGAGGTAATGTTTTTGCCAGTTTTTGTTTGTTTGTTTGTCTGTCTGTGTGTCACACAGATAACTCAAAAAGTTATGGAGGGATCTTTCTGAAATTTTGAGGGTATGTCGGGCATGGTATAAACTACAAGTGATTGAATTTTGGGGGTGATCCGGCAGGAATCCTGGATTCTGGATCACTTTGAAATTTTTGTTACCATTGTGTTAAAAGGGGCATAAGGGAACCGCTGGCAAAGCGAAGATAGTGATGCCACCTGGCGAATAGCTTTGCCTTGGCGGAGGTACCAGCAGGCTACAACTGCTTTTCTAGTTTTGACAATATTTTTGTAGCTGCTAGCATAGTATGCGTGTCTCGCACCACAGCAGTCGTGAGCCACTACAAGATTTCATGAGTAAGAAAATTCTTTGCTACATTTCGCTAGCTACTCCCATAAAAAGTACCAGGTACTTCTTCTATGCAGACAATAATGTCTGGCTAACACAAATATTTCACATGAGTATCTCACACTTCTGTGAGAATTCATAAGCCATAGAAACGAGGCATAGAATAAAGTGCAAGCCACACCTCTGGAATTAACTGTACGATGTCTATTATTCAGTCTAACAGACAATATACAATAGACTGCAAATAGACTGTGTCATTGCAATTCAACACTTTTACAGAGCATGTGACTTTTAACTTTTTTTACTTCATCCTTGAAAAAGATGCTGAACATCAACAGAAACGAATCTTATGTGATTTTTGCTCATACTACAGGGTCGGCCAAAATAAATGACCTAACTTGTTTTTGTCAGAACTTCATCAAATCTTCACCAAATTTGCTAATTTTTGGCATAAGAACAGCCAAGATGACAGAATTACGTGAGGTACACTCATTTTCCACCTCACCTAATTTATGTCAATGCACTACCGTGTAAAATGCAGATGCTCCAAATTGTTGTATAATGCTGAGTTGTTGGAGCATCTGCATTTTACACGGTAATGCATTGACATAAATTAGGTGAAGTGGACAATGAGTGTACCTCACATAATTCTATTGTCTTGGTTATCAGTGTGCCAAAAATTAGCAAATTTGGCAAAGATATGATGAAGTTCTGAGTCTGACAAAAACAAGTTGGGTCATTTTTTGGCCCACCCTGTACAGGCAGCAAACAGAAAATGGATAAAAAACCTAAAAAATCAACAAGTGGTTGTTGAGATAAATTAAGACAAAAACTCGAAGAAACAAAACAGAGTGCATAATAAGAACAAGATACCCATAATTCAGCATAGCAACAGCAAAGTTTTAGGTGTATTTAGAGAACAAATCTACGTGCTGACTCCAAAATAAGAAAAAAACTTGTTATACAAAACAAATGCACGCAACCTTAGTAAGTGACATGGCATGAAACGTCCAGCGATTGTTGGCGCCATCGTACTGGATGCGAATGTCACCTCGATCTGTGATACGATGAACTGTGCCAATCTTGCCTATACACTGCACCACCAAAACAGACAATTAAACCATGGCAACAAGATCAAACATCAGTTACACAGATGGTATTCAATTAGTAAACAGATATATAACACAGTATGAAAGAAAAAGCTTGTACTACCTCTAGTTAAGCAACAGACTAGTATCAGATGCAGATATATCAGAAAAATCACCAGAATATTATGCCAACTTTTTGCTTGTCTTACATTAATATTTGCTTGGACTCAAAAATGCTTCCACCAGAAAAGTGAAACTAAACTTAATAAAAAAAAATCTAACAAAGCATCAAAATACTCAATAAACAATTACTGCAGAAAGCAAAAAAACAAAAGGTGCAAACTGTGTACAACAAGCAAAGTAGTTAAAGCAGCAGCAACGTAACAAATTGTGCAGTTAATCAAATCCCACATCAATGCATACATATTAGACCTGGAAGGGACTATGGTTAGCCAATCTGACCCCACTTTGCAACAAAGTGACCTGAAATTGACTCAAAATCTACTTGAAGTCAATGACTTAAAACCACTTGACTTGCAACACTCAAGTCGACTTTATGGGTCAATTCCCAAATCTAATACATACAATACATACAAGGGTGGTTCAACAAATTCCAGGACTGTTCTTCTCAGTAAGCACACAGAGACAGTTAAAAACCAAAACTATTATGACATTGTAGAGCCACTATTGTACATTACTTACCATGGTTTCACTCATGATGTCCTGCAGCTGTTAAGATATAAATGATCGGCATTGATGTTTGGCATGGTCAGAGAATAATCATAAAATTTTCTAGTTGCAGAAATCATAAAAAGGGCTGAAATTTATTGCAGATTATCTGTTATGCTTAGCAGCAACACTTTATCACGTTTGAGAGTATCTGAATAGCTTTCCCATTTTTGCAGCGACATTGAGTTTAAGAATGACGAAGACGTTCAACAGCATGAATCCAAAAATTTCTACATGGTGCCAACAAAAACTTAATGCAATGGGTTCGGGCCAACTTGCAGAACAATGGAAACATTGCAGTGAACTGCGGGGAGATTATGTTGGAAAATAACCCAGGGCCTAACTGTCAGAATTGTGCGATTTACTGTCGTTGTATAAGAATGTCAGTCCTGGAATTCATTGAATGACCCTCGTACATCTGCCATTTTTGGATGCCATCCTCCATGCCCCTCCTGCATTGCCTTCAAAACGTCAATGTCGAGATCAACACGGACTTTGTCACCGATTTTGAACTTCAACTGAACTGATGCTGTAGATGCCACTTCCATGCCATCGCCTGCAGATCACAACATCCAAACATTCTATCCTTTGCCATCTCGGCTTGCTCCCTGACAATGCAATGACCATATGCATCAGCGGTTAACAACCAGTAACAGCTTTATTACTTATATCAAAAATATATCACACAGTCACAAGAGTTAAAGTAATCTAATCAAAAAAGCATTTTTTTCGCAAAAATATTTATACAACTTGAAACAAAAAAAATCATATATACTGAAAATAAAAGCTTCATGAAGTCTTCCTGCTATTTCTGCCTGCAAGAATAACTATTAATCACTAACGCTAATTTAAGAAAAAGTTATGCACATTTGCAAAAATAACAAAATTACAGTACAATCTGTAACACTGACTTCTATGCTAAACTTTGTTTATAAAACTCAGATGGTGTTGAAGAATGAGGCACATTTTGCAGTTTACATTCAGGTGGCTCCTCGCATAGCACCACTGTGAAACCAAAGTCGAGTCTTACCAAGCTTCAGCAAGTGGTCTCGATAATAGGAGCCGCCACTTGCATCGTGGACATATTTGAGATCAATCTTTCCTTTGTGGCCGAGACGATAAACATTGGTTGATCCACTGTCCCACGCAATGTTGGCAACGCTACGACCGGACTCGTTGTCCCAACCACGAATGTCCAGCACTCGACCTTGCTTTCCACAGCCGCCTAGAAACAATTTTATAGCTCACAAATGTAAACACTGTTTTGAATAGTGCAATTAGAGACTATTGCCCTTCAATGTAAACACGCTTGTGCTATTGGAAGAATCAAGATAAACCATGATAACTAAAACAAATTTTCCAGAGTCGTTTAACTCAGGCAAAGTATACCAAAGAGTTAACTTCTGTTGAAAAAATACCAGTATCTAAAAAAATGTAAAAGTGTTGCCATCACTTCACAAAATACTGTAGAAATGCAGGTATTTTGAAATACTTAACAAAATCATTAAATTACAAAATGCATGTAGAAAACCTATCTAACTTGACTGTCTATAGCAACAACAAAAACAAAAATGCACAGTTAAAGAAAAAATTCATGTGCTGTTTCAGCAATGAGTTCTAGATGTTTGCAGAACATACAGACTACAGCAGAACATACCATCTTGGTCACCCCAGTCCCAGTCAGGTCCACGCACCACCACAGCACCGACAAAGATTCCTCGTGCTTCCACCTTCACTGCTTTACTTCTTCTGCCGACTTTCACACTAAACCAACACACAAACAAGTGTTCCGTGAGCTCAGCAAAATAAGCCCATATTTCTTACCATCTATTAAAGTCAGTGACATTAGTCCTTGTTCTTGTCCTCATCCTTGAAAGCAAGTCCTGGTCCTTGACACTCAAAGTGCAGACTACTAGCTGTGCCATATCGGCCTACTGTCTGGACATGCTGCTTTATGCAGATAAAAATACTGCATAATGCAGTGCAGACTCTCCAGAAATTGCAAGATGCTATTTTAATACAGCTCATGTTTCCACTTCCTTCATGTTTACAGCCATCAGTACATAGCCACAATTTTGCAGCTCACACATCCACATAAAATTCCATTTGGCTAAATTATGCATTACAAGCAGCACTTTGCTAATTGTACTATACTCACAAGACGTTCTAATGCTTTGAATGCAAAATTTCTGTATTTCTGCTAATTATGAAAACTGTGCCAACATAAGCAGCAAAAGCAAGTACTCGGTTTATATCCACAATGTGCAAAACAATATTTAGTTTTTAGGAACACTGATGCCACAGACACTAACCCTGACTGTGTGGAACAAGGTGCACCATAGCGAACAAACTGGTGATTGATGTCATGTTTATCGCTCATGTAGCAGCAGTCACACAGGTTCAGCTCTGGACACTGTACACATCTCCATCGTGTACCCAGAATGCCCTGCTGCTTGCATGACTCACAGCTGATATTCATGTGCTTTACTCCTTCACAGCAATGCACAGCAATGGCAGTTAACTTTAGTACAACATTTATTGATAACACTAAAACCAAAACTCTGAGAACATCATAAATACACAGAGCCCAATACAGCAATAACAACAGCTGCTCTGATAGTCTTAGTCTGACCGCCAGTTCTTTAACACTGCAGGCACAAGGCACGTCTGTTAAGTTCACTGGTTTAACACAGTAACAGTATGTATTAACTGCAGACAATTACTCCGTAAAAATCAATGTTTTAAATTTTTTAAAATTTATCTGAAAGATTTTTACTATTTTTGTTGCATAAAACATACTTATCAGATCGAAAATATCCGCAAAATGCTAAAATTGCATTAGAGTTAAAAGCATTTAGCCACAAAAACATTTATATGAGAAAACCATGCTAAACATTTTGCAACAGTTACCAGTAGGAGCTTGATCGTAGACTCTCAGATCGTAAAATCCTTGATAGCCAACACGGTAATTGGTCCGAAATCCAGAGTCCCATTGCACCACGACCGTCTTATCGGGCGTATTGCCTTTACTGGATTTTCCGATTTCAACCACTGTACCCACGTGACCCTCGCCGCCGTCCTGATTTTGCCACTTCCAGTCAGGACCCCTGACTACTCGCAGACCGAGCTCCATCAATATGCAACTTCAACAGGAAGGTGTGTTCATACAAGTTAGTAGTTCAGTCCAGCAACACAGATGTAAACTGCGGTCTACCTAACAAACCAAACCGACCATTTACATTAATATATCTAAAAATATATATATATATATCACTATTTTACTACGTAACCAGTGTCTCAATCTATCATTTTTCTGTGTTTTTATACAACTTCCATATCAGTCATAATAAAAACAACAATCATAAAAGGTTGAGCGCAAGTCACAACACTCCAATAAAAATGTTGCAGTTTAAAAATTATGCAAAAGCTTTATTACCATACACATATATTTTGTAATTTTAAAAAGTAAAATGGCATTATAAATATTTTTTTAAATACGCAAAAGTTAAAAAAACAAAACTTTTGCTAACAGTTTGATCTGTTGTAGTGCGGATGCAATTTTTGGGGAATTCCGAGTAGGGCTGCCGCGGGTACACGGGTACCCGTCGGGTACCCGGGTAATAAACTACCCGGGTAATTTTTTTACTACCCGGGTACCCTCATAGACTATTTAATTTAATTTATTTTTAATTAATATTAAATATTCCATTTATTTTACCAGCATTAGTTTTACATTTTTGAGAAATTTTGTTGTTTTGTTTGATGTTATTGTAACTTTTAAGTTTCGAATTTTCGATTGGTGTGTTGTCCCATCTCTAAATATTCGAGGACTCATGGTC